>Ga0207014_1001_pt1 | contig 154186 bp, 199 predicted proteins | sample Alteio_BWMinCont_56_FD_153495 | JGI IMG/M metagenome (GOLD analysis project Ga0207014, IMG submission 153495) | Enriched cells from forest soil in Barre Woods Harvard Forest LTER site, Petersham, Massachusetts, United States -... | ecosystem: Environmental > Terrestrial > Soil > Temperate forest...
TGCTAATGTAGACTTTCCACTAGCTGATGGTCCATCGATTGTAATAATCATAAATTTCTAATATATTTTAATTACATTTATTAAACGATATGTAGATCCCTCGACTTCGCTGCCAACTACGCAACCTGTTCTTCAAAGCTCAAAGAGCGAAGGAAGAACTTCGACGGCCAGGCGAGACGGTTTTTAATTATTTTTCAAACCTGCTACATCCAAACCAATTAATTCAGTATTTATTTTACCATTCCAATGATTTTCAACAACTTCTGCAGCAACATCAAAATGTTCTGCATCTTGTATTAAAAATTTATCAAATAAATCAGGGCGGTTAAAAAATATTAATGGTTTAATTACACCGTCTGAAAAAATATGACATTTTACATGTGCATCTCTCATCAGTTGAGGTTTTTGAACCTGCACAACATTTTTAATATAAAAAGATGGTTTATGGTTTTGATGACCAAATGGTTCGAGAAATTCTAAATCTGAAATAAATTTTCCATTCAAATCAGAAAGTTGTATTTGTGCATCCAGTGTAATTTTTTTCTTTAAATCAAAATCAGTAACTTTGAAATTAACTAATTCTTCTAATTTACTCTTCAAGCTAGACAAATTATCGACTGATAAAGAAAGTCCTGCAGCTTGTGAATGTCCGCCAAATTTTTCAATTAAATCTTTGCATTCATTTAATGCATCAAAAATATTGAATGCCGAAATTGATCTGCATGAACCTTTTGCAATTCCATCTTTAGTTAAATGAAATAATAATGTCGGTCTTTGAAATTCTGCAACTAATCTTGATGCAACAAGTCCGATAACTCCACTTGGCCATTTATCACTTGCTGCTAAAATAATTTTTTCTTTTTCTAGATTGATCCTATTAGATTTAATTTCAGCAATAACATCTAAAAAAATTGATTTTTCAATATCTTTGCGTGCTTGATTCAATTCAAAAAGAACTTTACCGATATGTTCAATTTCTTTTTCATCAGAACCTATAAGAAATTTTACGCCGTCACGTGGATCCTGTAATCTTCCTAACGCATTAATTTGTGGTGCAATGCTGAATCCTATATCAGAAGCTGAAATTTTTGGCTTAGAAATTTTTCCATTTAATTTTAAAAATTTTAAAGAAATACTTTCAAATTTATTAATATGATTTAATCCTTGCCTTACCCAGAACCTATTTTCTCCGGTTAATGGCACAACATCCGCAACAGTTCCAAGCAAAAGCAATTCATAAACTTTTGAAGGCAAAGGTTTTTTTAATTTTTCGTATAATAATGAAATAAATTTATAAGTTACTCCAACTCCTGCTAGATATTTGTAAGGATAATTACAATCATCCTGATTTGGGTCCACAACTGCAAAGGCATCAGGAATTTTATTATGTGGTCTATGATGATCTGTAATAATTAAATCGATTAAATGTTCTTTAGCTTTTTTTGCAGGCTCAAATGCAGTAATTCCATTATCAACCGTAATAATCACTTTATAATTATTACTAGCAGCACGTTCTACAATTTTTTCAGAAATTCCATAACCATCACGCTTGCGATTTGGCAAAAAAAAGTTAACTTTTGCGCCAATTGTTGGTAAACATAACATCATCATTGCAGATGAAGTAATGCCATCAACATCGTAATCACCAAAAACTAAAATTTTTTCCTGATCTTTGATTGCTTTAATTACCCTCTCAACGGCTTTATCAAGATCTTTCATTAAAGTGGGATGAGTTACATCTTTTTCAAATGAACTAAACAAATATGAATTAATTTGCTCTTTAGTTGAAAATCCGCGTGAAACTAAAAATTGGCAAATTGGTAAAGATAAATTATAAGATTTAGCAATTTCCAAAACAGTTTGTTGATCATGTTCTGGCAACAACCATAAATATTTTTCACCTTGGATTGTATTCATAAATAATTATCGACTGATCCTTCGATATGTTTTGCATTAGCAAAACACTCGGGACGAACGAATTTGGTTAATATGGTGGCGAATAAGGTTTATCAATTTTTGTTCTATACAATGTTTTTAAAATTGCTTCGCCAAACTCCTGAGCATTATTTGGCCCTGCTGCAGTTATAATATTTCTATCAACCACAACACTTTCAGCAATATATTTTGCGCCACAATCTTTTAAAATTCCTTTTAATTGATTGTCCTCATCCCAACCTGTCACACGATATCCTTCAAGAACATCTGCATTTGCTAAAATCCGGGTTGAGATACAAATTGCGCCATAAATTTTGTTCGGTTCTCTATCAATTTCATGAATTATTCTATAAGTTCTTTGGTTATCAAGATGTTCCATTGTGCCAGAACCGCCAATTATAAAAATACCATCAAAATCTTCAGCTTTTACATCTTCTAAAATTAAATCTACTTTTACAGATGAACCATCAGAAGAAATTGCATTTCCTGATTTATCACGCGCATCACTTGCTGTCAAAACTTTAATATCCTCATCTTGCAAAATTTGTCTTGGTATTGCATATTCAATCGGTTGAAAACCTTTGCTTGCAATAATTAATAGAACTTTCTTCATCTTTTCTCCAATTTTAAAAATTTATTTCTTTTTTAATGTCGGAAATAAAATCACATCTTTAATTGATGTTGTATCAGTCAATAGCATTACAAGACGATCAATCCCAATTCCAACTCCGGCCGTTGGTGGTAAAGCATATTCAAGCGCTAAAACATAATCAGCATCATAAAAATGAGCTTCAACATCGCCAGATTCTTTTGCCTCAGCTTGCGCTCTAAATCTTTCAGCTTGATCAAATGGATCATTCAACTCATTAAACCCGTTACTAATTTCAATTCCACCAATATAAAGTTCAAAACGTGCTGCAATGTTTGGGTTTTGTGGATCACGTTTTGCAAGCGGAGAAATCTCGATCGGGAAATCTGTTACAAATGTTGGATTAATTAATTTTGATTCTACAAAATGCTCAAACAATGAATAAATTTTTTCTGCGATTGACGCATTTTTTTTATCAAATTTTACATTTAATTTTTTTAAAGTTTTATCAATATTTTTTTCTGCAATATCATCTTCAGCTAAACTTGCATATTTTAAAACTGAATTTTTAATACTAATTCTTTCAAACGATTTTTCAAAATCAATCGTATTTGTGCCAAATTTTAATTTTAAATTATTACAAGTTTCATTAATTGTTTTTTTCAACATTTGTTCAACAAAATCCATTGCAAAATTATAATCTTTATATGCCATGTAAAATTCAAGCATTGTAAATTCAGGATTGTGCCTTGTTGAAATTCCTTCATTTCTGAAATTTCTGTTAATCTCAAAAACTTTTTCAAATCCGCCAGCTACCAATCTTTTTAAATACAACTCCGGAGCAATTCTTAAATAAAAATCACTGTCTAATGCATTATGATGTGTAATGAAAGGTCTTGCAGCAGCACCACCAGGAATTGGTTGCAACATTGGAGTTTCAACTTCAATAAAACCTTGATTTTCCAAATAACTTCTTATTGAAGAAATTATTTTAGAACGATTTTTAAATTTTTCTCTTGATTGTTCATTTACAATTAAATCCAGATAACGTTGACGGTATCTAACTTCAACATCTTCAAGACCATGGAATTTATCAGCTAAAGGATGCAAACATTTACTTAGAAGTTCAAAACTTTCAACTTTTAAAGTAACTTCTCCAGCTTTAGTTTTAAAGACTGTTCCTTTGATCCAAAGAATATCGCCGATATCAATAAATTTTTTTAAAAACTCAAATTTTTGATCACCTAAAATATCTTGCTTAAAATAGACCTGAATTTTTCCAAATTCATCTTGAATATTTGCAAAAGCCGTTTTTCCATGCCAACGAATTGACATCATTCTTCCGGCAATTATATATTCTTTACCTTCAAGTGAATCTATATATTCTTTTAATATTTGTTCGGTATTGTTTTCAATTTCTTTTGATTGTGGCCAAGGTTCAATTCCTAGCGCACGCATTTCATCAACTTTTTTTACTCTAATTTGATGTTCTTCTGAAGGGTGATAAGTTTCTGTATGAACTTTTAAATTATTTTCTTCCATTTTAAGCCTTAAATTTAGTTTTTTAATAATTATAAACTAAATTTTAATATTGCAAAACTATTGATTTTATCGATACTTTTACTTTATATTTATATTAAATGGAGATTATATGAAGAAATTCAAAATTATTGGTTTATTACTATTTATTACCTTTTCAGTTAATTCGCAAAATACACCTGAGATTCATTTTGTAAATAATACACCCTTAAAAAATTTATATATAAAATGGAATAATGGAGATGAAGCAAAATTAGAGGAAACAATTAAATTACCTGAAAATGCCAATACTTTTCAAATTATTTGCGATCCCATGAGAGATTGCAATACTCCGTCATCATATTCAATGTTTGAACCCACAAAATCAAATACTGAGGTAATTCAGCCAGAAAAAATTTATTTTATCAATTGCCAAACATTTAATTGCCAATGTGTTGGTGATGCATGCAGACAAGAAATATTTATAAGTGGTAAATCAATGAATGATTCCCTAAGAATGGGTAGAATGTTACCTACATTTTAAAATTTTCTTCAATTTGTTCCCAATTGACGACATTCCACCATGCATTAATATAATCCACTCTTTTATTTGTATATTTTAAATAATATGCATGTTCCCAAACGTCTAATCCAAAAATAGGTTTTTTATGTTCTGAAAGCGGATTATCCTGATTCGGCATTGAAATTATTTCCAAATCTCCAGACTTATTAAAAACAAGCCATGCCCAACCACTTCCAAATACTTTTTTTGCTGCAATGTTAAATTGTTCCCTGAATTTTTCAAAGCTTTCAAATCTTTTATTTATTGCTTCACCAATTTTTCCTTTAGGAGAGCCACCACCATTTTTTTTCATAATCTTCCAGAACATTGAATGATTATAATGTCCACCCGCATTATTTTTTATTGCATTTTTTAAATCTGTATTTGAAATTTGATTCAAATCTTTTAATAAATCCTGTAAACTTTTTTTTTGCAATTCAATTTGATTTTCTAAAGCTGTATTTAAATTATCTACATACGCCTTATGATGTCCATTATGATGAATTTCCATTGTTAATGTATCAATAAAAGGTTCAAGTGCATCAGCAGAATAAGGCAATGGAGGTAAAGAATATTTATATTTCACAATAATCTCCTTAATTTAATAAATAAATCTGATCACCTTTTTTAGATAATTGTAACTGCTCTCTTGCAACTTTTTCAGAATTAAATGGATCTAAATTCCATTCACTTATTTTTTTTTCTAAATCTATTATTTCAGATTCAAGAATTTTAATTTCATTTTTCAAATTTAAATTATCTTTTTTTAAAAAAGATAATGAATATATTCCGTTGGAACCACAAATATAAGTTAATGAAAATATTAAAATTTCAAGACCAAATAAAAATTTAAAAATAAATTTTTTTATATTTTTTTTCATATCTACTCCCAAATCAAATATTCATTATAACTTTAAATTTAAAATTTAAAATTATCTAAAATCAGTTGACATGAAAGAAATACTTTCATTGTGTAGAAATTAATCACACAAATCTTTGATCTTAAAAATAAAAACTAAAAAATTATCTTTTGACGAATTGGAATTTACGACGCGCAGCTTTTTGACCGTATTTTTTACGTTCTTTAACTCTTGAATCTACAGTTAAAAGATTATGTTGACGCAAAATAGGTTTAAGATTTTCATACATGCTTACTAATGCTCGGGAAAAACCTAATTTAACAGCATCAGCCTGAGCAATTTTTCCGCCACCTACTATATTTACTTCAGCATCATACTTTGATGATTCTTCGCAAACTCTAAAAGGCTTAGATGCTTCTAGACGAGATAATTCAGTATTGAAATATTTTTCATAAGGAATTCCGTTAATTAACATAACCCCTTTACCACGGCGTAACCAAACTCTAGCAATTGCACTTTTACGACGACCTGTACCATAAGAAACAGGTGTTTGATTTGAACTTTGTTTTTTGGTTTCTTTAGTTACTTTAGCCATTTAGTAAAATTCCTTAAAAAATATTATTAAAATGATATTTATTATTCTAACTAATCAATAAAAATTGTCAAAATAAGAAGATTTTTTTGATTAAAATCAATTTTCCCTTTTAAAAGCTGGCCTGCCAACCCCTTCGATACGCACTCACGTGCTACTCAGGATAAACTCCGCCTTGCCTGTCCGCCATAGCTTATAGCGTCGGCGGAGCGAAGGTTGGAGCCGATGATCGGAGTCGAACCGACGGCCTACTGATTACGAATCAGTTGCTCTACCAACTGAGCTACATCGGCATTTTTAAATCATACCAATGGAGCTTCTAATGCTTCTTGGCAAGGTAAGCATCTTTGAGCATTAGGATAATATTTTAATCTTTTTTCAGAAATAGGCTGCCCGCAATCAACACAGATTCCATAAGTTCCATCTTCAATAGCCTTTAAAGCTTGAAGAATCATGTTATACTCTTCCTGTTCAGTATTTTGATATGATCCTCTTATAGCTTCCATTGTAGAGGATAAAGCTTGATCGCCCAAATCCTGAACTTGATCATCGGAAACTTTTTCCTGAGATAAGGAAATTAAAGTTTCTTCTAATTCATTTTTTCTCTTTAAAAGTTTTTCTTTAATTTCTTCTAAATATTTTTTTCTGTCACTCACTTTTTTCCCTTTTGCTTTTAAAAAATGATTTCAATAAATTCAATGAATTTTGCACACAAATATTTTCACGTATGAGCATAGGGGTTTTATATATCTCAAATGTATTATATTTGTCAAGGCTGAAACCAAAAATTTTCGATTTTACTGCAAAAACTACTTTACTTATTCTTGTTAATAAAATTAAATTCATGCACATTGCACAAGGTTCTAAAGTTACGTAAATTGTGCAATTATTTAATCTCCAATCATTCATTTTTTTACATGCTTTTTCAATCGCTAAAATCTCTGCGTGAGCAGCTTGACATTTTCTTTGTTCTGTTAAATTATGAGCTTCGCTTAAAATTGTTTTTCCATCTGGAGCAACTACAATAGCGCCTATAGGGATTTCATCTCTTTTGAAGCTTTTTTCAGCCTGTAAAAGTGCTTTTTCCATGAAGAAAATATCTAAATCTTCCCTGATTTTCAATCGAAATCATCATCCTTTCGTATTTGTAAAGGATAATAGATTTATTAAATATTACAAGAGTTACTAAATTTTTTATTTAAATTAAAAAAATTGTCTAGTTTGATTAAAATAAAAGTATGTTAGCGCTATTTAATATCTTCAGCCATACATTCACAAAAATATTTTGTTTCCACTCCGGTTTTATTTGAAGAAACTTTAGAATTTAGTATGCAATTTCTTCCCGAATCTCTTAAACATAATTCTTTACATAAATTACTGGAAATTTGATCATTAAATGTAAATATAATTTTTTCAGGACATTGACCTTGAATTTCCAAAAACAAAATTGAAAAAACAGAAAAAAATATTAACTTTTTCATTTATATACCCCCTTATTTATTAAATAAAATTATGGAAATTTAATTATTGCATCCACAAGCGGGACCATATCCACAAGCTGGTGATCTAAGTATCCAATTTCCATACCAGCCACCCCGACCTCGACAAACTAGCGGACAATGACGTCTTGCATGTTCATGATCTTGAATAATACCCGCACAACGATCACGCGATAGCAAATTTCAACTTATTAAACTTAAAATAGATAAGATCAAAACTTTCTTCATAATTTCCTCCTTTAATTTAAATAATACCAAGACCAGATCAATAAAAACAAGTGTTGGTTTTTACAAAATAAACAAAGGTCCAAATTGCCAAATTTATTGATTTGATTATACTTCAATAATAAGTAGTAATGATTCAAAAATTAAAGCTTAAATAAGCTTTTTCAAAGGAAACAATGGTAGACGACAAAAAAAAATCTAATCTCGAATATGGTGCTGAATCCATTCGTGTAATGGAAGGTCTTGAGGCTGTAAGAAAAAGACCTGCAATGTATATTGGTTCTACAGGACCACAAGGCTTACATCACTTAGTTTATGAAGTTGTTGACAACTCTGTTGACGAAGCTTTAGCAGGTTATTGTACAAAAATCAATGTAATTTTGCATTCAGATGGCTCATGTTCAGTTGAAGATAATGGTCGCGGTATACCTACAGATATTCATCCCACAAAAAATGTTTCCGCTGCCGAGGTAGTTTTAACTGTACTTCATGCCGGAGGTAAATTCGATAAAGGCGCATATAAATATTCAGGCGGCTTGCATGGTGTTGGAGTATCCGTTGTTAACGCCTTATCCGAATGGTTAAAATTAGAAATTTTCAGAGATGGAAAAATTCATTATCAAGAATACAGACGCGGCATTCCACAAGCTCCTTTAAAAGTTACCGGAAAAACTGAAAAACGTGGAACTTTAGTCTGGTTTAAACCGGATCCAGAAATTTTTACAGAAACAACTAAATTCAGCTTTGAAATTTTATCAGCAAGATTAAGAGAATTAGCGTTTTTAAATAAAGGTCTTGATATATCAATTTCTGATGAAATATCAGGCAAAAAAAATGATTTCTTATTTGCAGGTGGAATTGTTTCATTTGTTGAACATATTAATTCTAAAAAGACACCAATATTTCCTGAAATAATTCATTTTCAAAAAGAAGATGAAAAATATGTTCTTGAAATTGCATTGCAATATAATGATGGTTTTGGGGAACAACTATTTTCATTTATAAATAATATCAATACAACTGAAGGCGGAACGCACGTTGCGGGATTTAAATCAGCTTTAACTAAAGAATGTAATAAAAGAGCACAAGCCTTGGGAATGATAAAAAATGGAGAAGAAGGCTTTTCAAGCGAAGATGTTCGTGAAGGGCTCGTTGCAGTTATCAATATGAAAGTTCCAGAACCTCAATTTGAAGGTCAAACAAAAACCAAATTAGGAAATAGTGAAGTTAAAGGAATAGTTGATTCCTGGACCTTTTCATTTTTGGATTCATATTTTGAAGAAAATCCTGCAATTGCAAAAAAAATATTATTAAAAGCAGAACTTGCAAGAGAAGCTCGCGAAGCAGCAAGAAAAGCTCGTGATATTGCACGTAGAAAAACAATTTTAGAATCAACAGTTTTACCAGGAAAACTTGCAGATTGTTCAGATGAAAACCCTGAAATGACTGAATTATTTATAGTTGAGGGTGATTCTGCAGGCGGATCAGCAAAACAAGCAAGAGATAGACATACTCAGGCAATTTTGCCTTTAAAAGGTAAAATTTTAAATGTCGAAAAAGCACGTCTTGATAAAATGCTTTCTAATAATGAAATAAAGGCAATGATTGCAGCAATCGGTTCCGGTATTGGACAGGAATGCGATGCAACAAAAGCACGATATCACAAAATTGTGCTTATGACAGATGCTGATGTTGATGGATCACATATAAGAACATTGTTATTAACATTATTTTTCAGATATATGACTCCAATAATTGAAAATGGATATTTATATATCGCACAGCCACCCTTGTATAAAGCAAAACTCGGTAAAAAAGAACAATATTTAAAAGATGATAAATCGTTAAAACAATTTTTATTTGATTGGGCAAGTGAAAATATTTCATTAATAATTAATAATAAAGAAGTTAGTGAAAATAATTGGAAAAATTTACTTAATGATTTACAAGAATATGAAGAAAGTTTAAATGATGTCGCTTTAAGAAAATTTAAAGTGCATCCTGAAAATGCGCATAAACTTTTAGAATTCTTAAAAGATAATCCTTGGAAAGATTCTCAGGGTATGAAATCATTAATTGAAAATCTGCAGAAATATTTTAAGAGATTTACAATTAGTTTAAAACAAGACATTGAAATTGAACCAAATCCAAAATTTATTACTTTCAAAGTTTTAACAAAAGAATGGGAAGTACCTACTGAATTTTTCACATCAAATGATTTAAATATTCTAATTAAAAATCTGGAAAAATTATCTTTGATTCAAGACAATGAAGCTATGATAAAAATTAAAGATAAAGAACGAAAAATCAACGTAAAAGGCGCAATGAGCTTAATTCATGCAATTGAAATTATTAGTAAACCATATATGTCTATTCAACGCTACAAAGGTCTTGGCGAAATGAACCCTGAACAGCTTTGGGAAACTTCAATGGATAAAAGTTCCAGATCTTTACTTAAAGTAAAAATTGAAGATGCAATTGAAGCTGATAGATGGTTTACAACTTTGATGGGCGACGATATTGCAGGAAGAAAGCAATTTATTGAAGAAAATGGCCAATTTGTTAAAAATCTAGATATTTAAAGTTTATTCAAATAATTGCACAGTATATAATTCTTATCTTTTTATCTAATTTCTATTAGAAATAAACTCTTGTTTTCTCCTTTTACAATTTGCTAAACTAAAAATAGATTAATAGAAAAAAAAGGGAAAAGAAGATGAGATTTTTTAGCGTTATATTTTTAATTATCATTTATTCAAATTTGTTGATAGCAGATGCTGAATTTGATCGAAGATGCAATATTGCATGTCAAAATTCAGGCTATCAGAGCGGTCGAAAAAACACAAAATCATCATATTCGCATTGTTTATGCAAAGAAGGAAATAATGAAATTCTATTGAATTTAAAATCCCGCATGCAAATATGTAAAACAAATGATGAATGTCGCCCGAATCTAACATGTAAATTACCAGCTCCACACCATGATGATAAAAGATGTCTTGAGTAAAAATCCAAAAAGGAAAAAATGAAGAAATTATCATTTATTATTTTAATATTTTTCACTTTAAACAAGATTAAAGCTGTTGAATTTTGGTGCAATTGTAAATTTAAAAAACCAGATGTTGTAGTTGAAGATACAGATTATGAATGTTCAGAAAAAATAAAAGTATATAATCCGGACCCTGAATTGCATTATATGGGAGAAGCTTGCAATAACTTTTGTAAAAAGTTAATAAATGAAAAAATAGTACCTAGCAAAGAATTATCTTACATAACAGCAGGCTTTAAACAATTTAATGAATGTATTAAAAAGGAAGAAAAATGAAGAAATTAATTTTAATTTTATTTTTAATCTTTTTTAATAAATCATTTTCCATGGTTGTAAGATGTGGCTGCAATAAAGGTTGTGATCAAATTATTTCTGGTTTTGTGCAGGAAAAAATTTGTTATAAAGCTTGTCAGAATTTTGGCGGCTGGAATGGAAAATGGGCAAGATCATATGTAAAAGATAGTAAGCCAAATTGTGAAGGTATTGGTTGTTAAAATTATTCAACTGTTTCACTTATAAGCTGAGCTGATCCATTACAATCTAAACCCGGTACGTTTGTAAGTAAATTCCCTTTTTCTCTAAGTGAGATAATTTGATCATCCGCTCCAGTATAACATTTATAAACTTGTTTTATTTTTTTTCCATCCTGAATTTTTCTCAAATTTACTGTTTTTATTTGTCCGAAACTTTCAGCGTTTATTAAAAATAAAAAAACAAATAATATTTTTTTCATTTATTATCCTTCTCTAAAAAATGGCCAAATAAAGAATTTACTTGAAATAGTTTCAGTTTGGCACATATTTTCACTCATACATCCATAATTTTTAGGCTGTCCATCTTTCGCAAATTGAGATCTAACATTGTCAACACAACAAATTAACCCTAAATCATTACAATTTTGTCCATTCACATCACATTTCAAATGTCTAGGTTCTGATTGCATTTCAGATTCAAAGTAGCAACTTTTTGAATTTAAACTGAAAAGTAAAATTAGCATTAGACAGATTTTTTTCATATGTTTTACCATGTTTCCCCGTTCGTCCTGAGCCTGTCAAAGGATACGAACATATTTTTATTTTTTGCTCGTATGGTTCAACTAGCTCACCACAAGCGTAATAATCAAAATCATTATAAAATAATCAAATTCAACAAATCAATAATATAATTATTAAATAACTGAAATATATTGTCTTATTATATTTTTTTTAATAAACTGATAGTATTATGATTAACAAAATTCTAAACTTCATCCTGAAAAATAATTTAATACCTCAAAATTCAAAAATTTTGGTCGGACTTTCTGGCGGACCAGATTCGGTTTTCCTTTTGCATATTCTGAAAAATCTTCAGAATAAATTAAAAATTGATATTATAGCAGCGCATTTGGATCACGAATGGCGTACAAATTCATATTTAGATATCGAATTGTGTAAAAAAATAACTGACGAATTAAGAATTCCATTCATTTGTGCAAAAGCATCTCAATTAAATCTGAATTTAAAAAAAACGGGTTCAAAAGAAGAAGTTGGCAGAATTATGCGCAGAAAATTTTTTGAACAGATTGCAAAAGAACAAGATGCAAATAAAATTGCTTTGGCACATCATTTAAATGATCAACAAGAAACATTTTTAATCAGATTAATTCGCGGAACAACTTTAAGTGGATTAACGGGAATAAATTCTTTAGATGGAATTTATATTCGTCCCCTTCTAGAAATTAAAAAAGAAGAAATTTTAAATTATCTCAAAGAAAATAAAATTCCATATTTAATTGATCCAAGTAATATCTCAGACGAATTTTTGAGAAATAGAATCCGCAAAGTGATTCCTTCTTTGCAAGAATGTGACAAAAGATTTGATGATAATTTTTTACGAACATTAAATAAATTGAGAGAGACAGAAGATTTTCTAGAAAAAATTATTGAAGAAAAATTTAATGAAATTTCTATAAAAAAAGAAGAAAATCATGAACTAAACTTAAAGCAACTCTTTAACTTTGACCAATTTTTACAATATAAAATTATTATTTTATGGATTATTAAATCAGATATTAAATTTGAATTAACTGAATCTTTTTTAAATGAAATTTTAAGATTTTTAAAACAACCTGGAAGCGCAGAGCATAAAATTCATCATGAATGGAAGATTCAAAAGAAAAAGGGAATTGCAAAGATTGCAAAATTTTAAATCCTAATATAAAATCGCCACTCTTTTTCAACAGCTTTGCTAATTCCAATTCTTACGCTTTTTTCAATTTTAAAAGCTTTTAATTCCGGATTATTGATAAGATAAAGTGGACCTTTTTTTGTCAAATCAATTCCGTAAAGCTCTTTTGAAATTTTTAAAGCTTGAGTAAGTTTTCCAGGTCCATCGGATATTTTTTTAATATCTTTCGTTTTCCTATTTTTTTGCATTATTTCAATGCCTTTTAAAGGTTTTATCGCCCTGATTAAAACCCCTCCACAAATATCATTTTCTTTTCGCGAAACTACATTCATGCAAAAATGATTTCCGTAAATAAAATAAATGTAACAATGTCCAACAGGGCCAAACATAGCCTTTGTTCTCTCAGTTTTGCCATTAAATGCGTGGCATGCAGGGTCATTTGAAGTGTACGCTTCAGTTTCGGTAATTATTCCGGATAAAATCTGTCCATCAATTTCTCTTACCAGAATTTTACCCAACAATTCCTGGGCAACAAGGAGTGTATCTCTTTGATAAAATTCTCTTTTTATTATTTCCATACCTAAAACAATTTATTAATCTTCATTTGTAATTTAATATCAAATATAACACAAATTTCCTTTCTTTTCAGCATCCAGACTTTGTAGTATTATAATGTAACTTTTCTTAATAAAGGGTGCCAATGGAATCACGGTTGAATAAAAATCGCATTCTCTTCTGGATAATTCTCTTTTTTTTAACTTTATTCCTGCATTTTTTATTATTGTTACTCCTATTTCTAAAATTTGGCGAAGATGATTTTACTAAGCCAAATTTTGTACAATTTATAAATGAAGAATCTTTATCGCAAAATCAAAAAGGTCAACTACAAACTCCATTAAATGTTCCTATGATTGATACGCAAGATTTAGTACCTGAAGAAGTTGCCGCTATGAAAGCAAAAAAAACTAATTTGGGTATGCCAATTGCTGACATTGAAAAAGATGATGTGCCTGAAATTTTGGAAATGCACGAAGATGCACAAAAAGAAGAAAGTGAAAAATCACTGGTGGATACATCTACAATGCTACCCACTGCCCAACCAGTTCTTGAAAGCTCACAGAGCAAAGCAGAAGAGCTTTTAAAACCAGACCCCTCTACTTCGCTCGTGACGAATGCAGCTTATGAACAAAAAGTTGAACATCCATTGGATGAATTTAAACAGAAAGAATTAGATAAAAATCTTCAAAGGAAGAAAGAAGAAATTGCACAAACCACAACTGAAACTTTAAAACAAGGAATCAAGGGCAAGCAAAAAAAGGGGATAATGAATAAATTATTCGCAGATAAAAGAAAAAAAATTGTTCCAGGAATTGCAAGTTTTATCGGACCAGAAGGTGAAGATTTAATAAATAGACCAGGTGATGAAAATTTAAAACCCACGGAAGAAGATTTTAAAAAAGCAAGTTACATTAATAAAGTAACTTATTTAATCCAAAGCGCGTGGAAAATAAAACAAAGCAAATTTCCATCTAGTTTTATGAATTCTACCATGGGTGTTTCAATCACAATTGATAAGTCAGGCAAAATTTTAAATTTAGAAAAAACAAAATCAACCGGATATAAAAATCTTGATGATTTAATGATGGAAACTATTGAATTTGCTGCGCCCTTTCCACCAATTCCAAAACATCTAAAACAGGATATTTTTATTTACAATCCAATGATTTATATTTACATGCAATATAATGACCCGACAGGAAAATCTCATTTATTTTAATTTTTCTGCTAAATTATTAAAAAATTAAATCCCGGAGTTTTAATGGCAAAAATTGTAATTTTAGGCGCAGGATTAACAGGAATTTCAACTGCATATCATCTTGAAAAAAATGGTTTTTTTGATTACAAAATCTTTGAAAAAGAAAATGAATCAGGCGGCCTTTGCAGATCAATTCACCAGGATGGTTTTACTTTTGATTATACTGGACACCTTTTGCACATTAATGATGAATATTTCAGCAAATTAATTTTTGATATTGTCGGAAAAGAAAATTTAAATGAAATTCACCGCCGATCATATGTTTTTTCCCAGGAAACCTACACGCATTATCCATTTCAAATAAATCTTTTTGGCCTTCCAGCTGAAACAATTACAGAATGCATAGAAGGTTTTTTAACAAAACCAAAAACAAAAAAACAGGCAAAATCATTTTATCAATGGGCAATAAATAATTTTGGAATTGGCTTTGCAAAATACTTTTTTATGCCATTTCAAACTAAAATTTTAGATTATGATATAAAACAAATTTCAGCCTCATGGACAGGAAGATTTGTGCCACAAACTTCTTTAAAACAAATTATTCAAGGAGCAATAAAAGAACCATCAATTTCTAGTGTAGGCTATAATTCGCAATTTTTTTACCCTAAAACAGGCGGAATTAATTTTTGGGTATCAAAATTAGCCAAAATGATAAAAAATCAAATAAACGTAAATTTTGCAGCAAATTCAATAGATTTAAAAAATAAGATAGTTCATTTTGAAAACGGCCATGAAGAAAAATTTGATAAATTAATAAATACAATTCCTTTAGACATTGCATTAAATAAGATAATTGATAAGGAAAGCACCGGATTTAAACATGCTTCAAAGAAATTAGTTTGCAACTCGGTTGTGAATTTTAATTTAGGAATTTCAAAACCTGATTTATCCGATAAACATTGGATTTATTTCCCGGAAACTAAATTTCCATTTTATAGAATGGGTTTTTCTCATAATTTCTCAAAAAATTCTGCACCTGAAAATCACAGTTCATTATATGGCGAATTTTCTTATATAAACAAATCTAGAGAACAAATTAATGAAACTTTAAAAAACTCAATTGAAATAACTAAAAAATTGTTAAAAATTGACGATAAAGAAATTGTTACACAAAAAATAATAAATATTCCACATGCTTATGTTATTTACAATTTCTGGCGAGAAAAGAATTTGGCAAAATTATTGTTTGAGTTGGAACAAAATTCAATTTATTGCGCAGGAAGATATGGCGAATGGAAATATTCAAGCATGCAGGAAGCTGTTCTTGATGGCAAAAAAATAGTCGAAAAATTGATTTTAGAAAAGCCAATTATTCCGGCTAAGAAAATTAAAGAAATTAGAATTTCAAGAAAGGAAAAGCAAAAAGAATATTAACATGTCGGTAACATGCCTTCTATTCTTCTACATTCAGTTGGACAGTAAATAGGTCTTTCATTCCGCAATCTCAATAGTCTTTCTTCTTCAGTTTCTTTTGAAATTTTTAAATCATAAACAGTTGGTTTTGCATATCCAGAAATTATATTTATTAAAGATGGTGACAATAATTGATCTAACAATGATAAGTGTTGTTCTTCATTCTTTAATTCTTCTTGAGTTTTTTGTTCTGCTTTTGCAATTGTAAATATGAGATTCTCTAAATCATAATCTGAAGTTTTAAAACATAATGCATTAGGATTTTTAGTTACTTTTATTGATTTTTTAGATTGTTGTGACGATTTTTGCGCGCAAAATTCACCAATGTCCCAGCGATGAAAATCAATATACTGATTATTAGCTAAATGATATACTGAAGCGCTTGACAGATACCCAAATTCAAAAAGCTTTCTAAATTCATTGGACTGTTCAGATATTAACTTTTTATTGCGTTCATATGCTTCTATTTGTACACTCGAAAAAAATAATACATCAATATCTTCACCCGTCTCATTTTTTATAAGATATGCTTTTAAATTGAAATTTAATAAAACTGATGACAAAATTAATAAATTTTTTAATATATTCTTCATAATTTGTCCATTTATAATCCACTCAATGCTAATGCATAATTAACTAACTCTGTAGCATCTAATTCACTTTTAATTTGACTGTAAATTAATCCCATTACCTTCCTTAGAAATTTTGGCGTATCCCCATAATATTTGATATCAAAGGCCATTTTTTGCGTATATTCATCCATTTTATTTTCTATTTCTTCAAATTTGCTTTTAAAGGACCTTCTTAAAGGCATATAATTTCTGTCTTGGTCGGGAATTTGAAGCCAACTAATCATTACGATTATATCATCTAAAAGTAATTTCTTATTTTTTAAATCCATTTTTTTAAATTCATCGCTTTCAATATTATTAAATATTTTAGATTGTTCTATTAGCTGACTTTCGGTTCCAATGATCATTTTAATATTAATTAACATTAATATTGATGACAAAATTAATAAATTTTTTAATATATTCTTCATAACTTCTCCTTTTTGAATCAAACTCTAATTTATTTTAGCATAGCAAATAAGATTATTAAATTTCAATAATTTCAGTTTGAATTAATAAAATATGATGAATTTTTATAGAAATTTGCCTGTTTTAATCACTGGTGGAGCGGGTTTTATCGGTTCTCATTTAGCTGAAAATTTGGCTAATTTAGGCGCAAAAGTTACAATTTTGGATAATTTATCGTCAGGCAATGTTCAAAACCTTAAAAAGTTAAAGCGAAAAGTTAACTTTATTAATGGCGATATCAGGAATTTTGATAATTGTTTACAAGCGACAAAAGACATAAAAATTGTTTTTCACGCAGCAGCTTTAGTTTCTGTTCCTGAATCAATGCAAAATCCTCAACTTTGCCATGAAATAAATATAAATGGAACATTTAACTTATTAGAATCTGCAAGAATAAATAATGTTGAAAAATTCATTTTTTCATCATCCTCAGCAGTTTATGGAAATAAAGAAGGAATTATTTTAGAAAATGATTCATGCAACCCTGCTTCAATTTATGGTCTGTCAAAATTAATTGGCGAGCTTTATTGCAAAAAATATTTTGAATGTTTTGGCCTAAAAACAATTTCTTTAAGATATTTTAATGTTTATGGCGCAAGGCAAAACCCGAATGGCGAATATGCAGGAGTTTATGCAAAATTTATGCATTGCATAAAAAATAATAAACAAATAACAATTTATGGCGATGGTTTGCAAACGCGTGATTTTATTTCTGTTGACCAAGTCGTAAAAGCAAATTTATCTTTTGCAATGCTGAATGGGGAATTAAATGGTCAGGCAATAAATATCGCTTCAGGAAAAAGTATTACTTTAATTGAACTTTTCGAGAAGTTAAAAGCAGAATTTCAAAATTATAAACAGGAAATTCAATTTAAACCTGCAAGAATTGGGGATATTAGGCATTCGCAAGCAGATTGTAGTAAATTTAAGAGACTAATTTTAAAAGAAATTTAATTTTTTGTCTTTTTATACATTTTTCTATTCAATTATTTTTATCAATTATTTTTTTATGCACTACTCGTGCAGAGGAAAGGCCTATGCGGCCAGCAGACAAGGGCCCTGGAAAAATATTTTTTATCCCTACGCGGGATGAGCGGCAAAGGACCTTCTCATCAAGGTCCTTTGCAATCCTGGATGCCATGGGCCTTTGGCCCCTTGGAACCCTTGCGCCTGATTCGCTACCATTCACCTTACTTAACAAATCATAGTTTAATTTTCGATCAACCTACGGCTCAGATGCGAATATGGCGCGAGTGTACTTAACTTTAATATATTTTTTGATTATAAAATTACTCATTCGCGCTCTTAATTTTGTGTTTGAGCCGAAGAGTGATAGAAAAGAAAATATTAAAAATTAAAGAATTACTGATTATAAAGAAAATTGAAAAAAGGCTCGTGGCCAAAATTCGAGCGCAAGGGTTCCAAGGGCGAAGCCATTGGTATTGGGGATCGACAAGGGGTTATAATACCAAACCCCTTGTCCTCTGCACGAGCAGTGCATAAAAAAATTAAATATAAATAAAAGATGCAAACCCCTTGTCCGCTGCCGCGTAGGAATTCCTTTGCCGCTATCCCGCGTAGGGATAAATTAAATTATTCTTGCTTTCTACCCCTTTTTTGTATTACAATTAGCATATATTGATAGAAAATAACGGATTTAAGGAGTTTTTATGAAATTCAAATTTTTGTCTTTAATTTTAATTTTTATGGTTTTTAATTTTAATTTTTTAGAATCATTTATTTTAAAAAATAACACTAAAGTTGAAATATCAGGTTATTATACCAAACATATTTCAGGAACTCCTCGATATGACGTTGTAAGATTTGCACTAAAACCTGCTGGCGAAAATGATAGTGAAGTTGAAATAACTTTAAGTCGAAGTGATGGAATTGGAATTTGGCCTAAAAATCCAAAAAATATTAAATCATTTAGTTCTCAAAATAAATACACAAAAGATCAATTAAATAAAAAAGATTTAGTGATTTCATTTGTTCAAAAAGATGACGGCAGTATTGAAATAATTGCAAATAAAACTCCTGAAGATATAAAAAAAGAAGAAGGAAAAAAAGACTAATTTAAAGAAATGGATGTTATGAAAATTAAATATTTTGCATTTTTAAGTTTAATAATTTTTAAATTCAATTTTATCGAATCATTTATTTTACATAATACACTTCAAGTTCCTGTGGAAATTAGTATTTCTAGAATAATAGGTGATCAAACTATAACATTAAGTAAACCGCTTGCATTACCTGCAAACGCTGCAATTAAAATAAATACGCAAAATATTCAATATTTCAGATATTTAAATATAGAAGTTAAATTTTTGGATAACCTTAAAATTAATTTTTTAACAAATGATTATTCAAAACAACAATTAGCTTCAGATGATTTAACATTAAAAATAATTCAAAACGGTCCAATGTCGATTAAAATTGTTGATAGTAGTAAAGAAATTCAAGAAGAACCTAAAGTACAACAAGAAAAAGCCACACAATTTATAGTAGCAAATCAAACAAATGAAAATTATTTTGTTGAAATTGGATTTAAAAATAACCAGTTAATAATTCCATTAGGCGGTTTTGAATTACCAACAAACAATTATGTCTCTATTTATGAAATATTAAATAAATCGAAAATTTTTCCACGCCCGAACGATATTGATGAAAAATCAATGAAACGAGAATATTTGCCTACAATTTCAATTGATATTTTTAAAAATGAAAAAGATTTTAAAGCTCATGAAAAACCATTAACCTCAGTACAAATTCGGGGCGAAAAATATTATTCAGATGCATTTTATTCAATTATTTCTTCAAATAATGAAATAAAAATTGTCGAAAATTCAAATTTAAGGGAACACATTAAATAATTAAAGAAATGGGAAGGTTATATGAAAATTAAATATTTATTAATAATTTTTTTTATATTTATTAATTCAATTAATGCATTTTATATTAAAAACAAAACAAATTATCTTGTTAAATTTAAATTGGAACGTATGACATTAGGACAAGAAGAAATTGAAGTAATTAAAGAAAAAGATATTTTTCCTGGCAATATTGCAGAAATTATAATTCCAGAACAAAAGGAAAATGAATTCTATAGATTTAGTTTTTACGTACCTGAATTAAATAACTTTAAGATTCCCGCTAACGAAACACTCAAGACAGAAAAAGATTCTAAAATTTCAATTATTGATAAGTTATTAGAACTTCAAAAAGAAATAAGTAAGGCCGAAACTGGCTTATTTGATCCTCTGATAAAATTAATTGTTCAATTTGCAGCGAAAAATCCCGTTGAATTAATTCAGGATGATTATTCAATAAGCATAAAGTAAATTTATTATTTAATATAAAAAAATTACTTTAATCGTTTAAAAAATCCCTTTTTTTATGCTATTATAACTGTAAATATCGTCATTTTATTCGAATTTAATTAATATGGCACAACAAAAAAAAGATTATTACGAAGTATTAGGCGTTTCAAAAACTGCTTCACAGGATGAAATAAAATCAGCTTATCGCAAACTTGCTATGAAATATCATCCTGATAGAAATCCCGGAAATAAAGAAGCTGAGGAAAAATTTAAAGAAGCTGCGCAAGCTTATGAAATTCTTTCTGATCTTGAAAAGCGCAAAAAATATGATCAATTTGGCCATGCTGCTGAACAAGGTTTTGCCGGTGGGCCAGAAATGAATATGGATGATATTTTTGCTAATTTTGGCGATATTTTTGAATCAATGTTTGGCGCCGGTTTTACAGGCCAAAAAAGAGGTAGAACAACGGGACCAACCGCTCAACGCGGTCATGATCGACATAAAGAAATTACAATTACTTTAAAAGAAGCATTTGAAGGAACTAAAAAAGAAGTAAGTTATAGCAGAATGTTTCCATGCGAAACCTGCAAAGGTCATGCAACAGCTCCTGGAACAAAAGCCGAAAGCTGTAAGCAATGTCATGGAACTGGACAGGTTACTTATAAACAAGGCTTTTTCATGTATTCACAAACTTGTAATGTTTGTGGCGGCCAAGGTTTTGTAGTTCCTCATCCGTGTCCAACTTGTCATGGTCAATCACGCAAACAAAAATTAGATAAATTTACCGTTACAATTCCTGCCGGAATTTTTGATACGGCAGAATTAAGAGTAGCTGAAAAAGGTGATGCCGGGGTATTTGGAGGTCCTTCAGGTGATTTATATTTGAAAATAAAAGTTATTCCTGATAAAAGATTTAAAAGAATCGGTGATGATATTGAATGTACGGTTTTATTAACTTATCCACAATTGGTATTTGGCAGCCAGATTGAAATAGAAAATATAGATGGATCAAAAGAATTAATCAAAATTCCAAAAGGTTGTCCGTCGGGTGAGAATTTAATTATTGCTGGCAAAGGATTTCCAATGTTAAGATCTAAAACTAGAGGAAATCTTGTAATAATAACGAAATGTTATGTTCCTAAAAAATTATCAAATGAAGCTAAAGAAACGTTAAAGAAATTTTCGGAACAGGTTCCTGTTGATTTTGAAGAAAATTCAGGCTCAATTATCGGATTTTTCAAGAAATTTTTGGGGTAAAATTTTTAACTTCGTTTTTCTTGTGCTCTTACATTCTTTTTTGATTTAAAATAAAGATAAGTAAAATAACCAGCGCATAGAGCAAATGAGATTACAGTAGAATAAAGGTTAACGTTACTATTTTCTGCACATTGAACCATTTCAGAAATATCGCCACCTTTAAGCCAACAATAATAATCTGCCATAGTTCCAGTTTGCGGCTTTGCTAAGAAAACAAAAGAGAGACTTAAAATTAATTTTAGAAATAATTTTTTCATAAATAATTCCTTTTTTTAACCCTGTTCCAACACTTTTACCTTGCTTCCTGCCGGCCCCTTTTCAACAAAAAAATGTACAGGAAATTGGTCTTTCATTGAATTTAAATGAGATACAATAATTATTTTAGCAAAATCATTTTGTATCTTATAAATAGATTCCATTATATTTGAAAGACCTTCTTCGTCCTGTGAACCAAAACCTTCATCAATAATAAGTGTTTGCAAAGATGTTCCTGCGCGCCGCGCTAATAGTTTTGAAATAGCAATTCGCAGAGCAAAATCTATTCTGAAAGCTTCTCCTCCTGAAAACATTTCATAAGGTCTTATGCCTGCACCATCAGAAATTTTAATATCTAAAGTTTCTTTTGTACCACCCTTTTTTAAATCCCGCAAAGATTCTATTAAAATTTGAGACTGATTATCAGTTAATCTTGAAAGTAAATCATTGCATTCATTTTCAATTTCCGGAATTGCATCTTCAATTAACAATGCCTGAATTCCATCTTTGCTTAATGCGATTGAAATTGCCTTAAAATCTTCAATAGATTCATCAATTTCTGAAATTAATTTTTTTTGATTTTTATGTTGTTCAGCCAATTGTTCAATTTTTAATTTACGGCTTTCAAAACTACCTTTTTGCTGAAATAAATTCTCTTTCTTTTTTATTAATTCATTCATTGAATGTAAAAGTTTTTGTTCTTTATCATCTAATTCTTGTTCTTCATTTTTTAAAAATGAAAAATCCAATGATTTTTGATCTAATTTTTTCAGATTAAGCTTAATTTTTTTAATCGATTCAAAAAATTGATAGATTTCATTCTTGATTTTATCTCTTTCTTGGATGAATTCACTCTTATTTTCAAAAATTGCAAAATTTTGTTCAATATCTTTTAATTTTTCATTGGCTTTTTTATGTTCTTCAGGATCATATAAAATATCATTTAATTTAACTTCTAATTCCTTTAAAATAGATGAAATTTTATCATATTCAGGATCATCAATTAAATTTTTATTTTGAATTTCAAGAAGCTGACCATTTTTTTCAGAAATTAGTTCAGTTGAATCTTGTAAATTTTTTATTAATTCATTTTTATTTAAATTCAAAGATTTCATTTGAAAATTTATTTTTTCCTGATTTTTCTTTGAATCTATTAATTTAATCTGATTTAATTTATTGTTTTCAATAACTTTTTTTAAATTATCAATTTCCTGATGTTGAACCAATAAAATTTCTTTTAATTTCTGTATTATTTTAGAAATTCTTTTTAATCTGTGATTTAAAAATTTTTCCTGTTTTGTAAATTGTGATTTTAAAAACTTTTTTCTTGAAGCAGATAAATTTTGTTCACATAAAGGACAGCTGGGATTTTGTTCATCTACCGACAATTTTTGTTTTTGCTGCAAAGTTATTAATTCAGACTTTAAAAGGTTCCCTTTGGCTATTAATTGTTGGTAAAAATTTTTGCGTTTTTCAAATTGTTTTTCAATTTTTTCAAAATAATTTTCATCTAATTTCTTGATATTTATTTCAAATGATTCAATTTCTTTCTTTATATCTTCAGCTTCTTTTAAACATTCAATGATATTCTTATCGATTAATTTAATTTTTTCATTCAAATTTAAATTGTTGGCATTGATTCGTTCAATTTCAATTTTTTTTTCTTGAATTAACAAATTTTTTTGATTATTCAAAATATTAAATAATTTTTGTTCGTGTTCTTTTTGCTTTAGATAAAGCTCTTTTAATTCAAGTTTTTTTTCAAATTTAGATTGAAATTCTGAAATTATTTCAATTAAATTTAATTTTTTCTCTTTTAGAACTTTTTCTTCAGGAAAATTAATTAATTTAAGATGAAAATTTTTCCATTTTGAATAAAGTGAAAGTAATAGTTCAACTTTTTTATCTTTTTCCTCTTTTAAATTCTTTAATTGCAATTCAATCAATTGAAATTCATTTAATTTATTTAAAAAATTTTTTTTCTTAATTTCCAGTTCATTTTTTTCATTAACAAAGGCAACTTCCAAATCAGAAATGTTCTTTATTTCCGAATTAATTAATATTAAGTTACTTAATATTTCATCACTGGTGGAAAATTCCTTTTCAATGTGTTCCTGTACTTTTAAAATTCCATCTTTTTCAATTAACTGTTGTCTGACTTTTTCAAAAGCCGACTTTCTTAAATTTTCATATTTGTTTAATCCCAAAATATTGGCCAAAATCTCTTTTCTGTCTTTTGGAGATTTTTTTGAAAATTCATTAGAGCTTCCCTGTCGCAAAAAAGCTGAATTGCAAAATGAATCATAATTTAAATTAATCATTGATTCAATTTTATCTTGTGTTGCTCTAATTGTTTTATCAGTTAAAGCAATCAATTTTTCATTATGTTCAAACATTCCAAATTCTAAAAGGGCATAAGGTTTGCCATAAGCAAATGTAAATTCTCTGCGCACACGATATTTACTTTTATTTACTTCAAAATCAAAAATAACAATCATATGTCTTTGACCAAGGCGCAATAAACCATGATCAGCCTTGCCGGTCCCAGTTGTTTTGCGGGCTTCTCCCCAAATTGCCCAAGTCATTGCATCAAGAAGTGAAGATTTTCCGTGACCATTTTTGCCTGAAAGACAAATTAAATTATATGGTTGAAAATCTATTTCCTGCAATTCTGAACCATAACTTAAAAAATTTTTGATTTGTAATTTGAGAGGAATCATTAAAATAAGAGATTAATCAAAAAATAAATTATTTACTGCAAAATAATATCAGTAAAAAATTATTCATTCAATTAAACAACTATTTTTGGCAAGATTAATTCAGTAATTTGTTTTTCATCTGGAAAATTTTTATCTTTATGCGGACCACTTATGTCTTTAATGGTAAGTTGATATAAAATCATATAAAAATAACGAATAACTTTTACTTTAAATAATTTATTTAAATAGAAATCTTTTGATTCTTTGCCAATTTTTTCAATTTGTTCATAAATTTTATCTTTTAAAATTTTTACAATATTTCCTAGTTTATACTGTGGTTTAATTCTCAAATTTTTAATTGTTTCATTTAATAAATCAAGAATTTTATTATAATATTTATAAATCAACATTCCGCTAGCTCTTATCTGTTTTAATTTTTCAATTTCATTTTTAAAAATAACAATTTGCTCTAGATAATCATCTAATTCAAGTTTTAATTTCAATATTTCCCGGTTTATATCCTGACTTATTAATCCTTGCTCATCAAAAATTTTTTTCTTTTGAAGTTCTTTGGCTTCAATTTTTTTTGCGTGTTGATGAGCTTTTCTAATATTTGAATTGGCTCTATTTCTTAATTCTTCAATATTTTCTTCAGCAATATCAATTTGATTATTAAGCTGTTTGATAGTTATTACTAAATCCAAACTTGCAATTGAATAATAAATGAAATGAAAAAAGTGATTTTTTTCTTCATTAGATTTTAAATTTATACTTTTATAAAAATCATTTGCTAATGCTGTTATTTTAGTTTTAATATTAGATGGCAACTCTAAGCTGTAAAGCTGATGTATAAATAAAACATTTAATAAAAGTATAATTTTTTTCATTTATAACCCTTTTTTGCTAATTATTACTAATTGTAATTAGTTTATTCTATAAAAGTCAATATTTTGTTAGCTTTTTTAAAAATTAGTTAAATTACAAAGATTTTTATATATCCTAAAATAAGATTATTTAATTTTTAGAAAGAATAACCAATGCCAAAAGCTTTTTTTAAGAAATATGATTTGCGAGGTCAGGTTGGAAAAGATTTCCAAATAAACGATATTTATGGAATTTCAAGGTCAATTGCCCATTATTTTAACCAAAAAGATCCTAATATTAAAAATATAGCTTTGGCGATGGATGCAAGAATCCATTCTAAAGATATTAAAGATCAGGTTTCTAATGCATTTTTAGATAGCGGCTTTGATGTAACATTTCTAGGAATATGTCCGACTCCAACTTTAAATTTTGCGTGTAATACATTAAATTTAGATGCCGGAATTATGGTTACTGCATCTCACAACCCTAAAGAAGACAATGGATTAAAAATTATATTTCACAAAGAATCAGTTTGGGACGAAAATCTCCAAGAAATATATCAACTTTATAAGCAAAACTCATATATAAAATCCACAAAAAGAGGAAACTATAAAGAATATGACATAATCAAAGATTATGTGGATTTTCTTGCTGATCATTTTAAAGACCTTAAAGATTTTAACATAAATTCAATTATTGATTGTGGCAATGGAACTGCAGGAACTGTATTACCACAATTATTTGAAAAACTAAATTTTCAAAATACAAAATTACTTTTTGAAGAAATTGATGGAACTTTCCCAAATCACGAGCCTGACCCAACAGTTGAAAAAAATTTAGAAATATTAAAGAAAAATTTATTATCAAACGAATTTGAATTTGGAACAGGATTAGATGGTGACTGTGACAGATTTGCAGTTATGTCTAAAGCTGGTAATTTAATTGAAGGTGATAAAATAATTGCAATTTTTAGTCAATTTTTATCAAAAAAAGATAAAAATAATTTAGTTGTTGTTGATATTAAATGCTCAAATGCACTCACAGAATTGCTGGAAAAATTTAATTTAAAAACAATTATGACACCGACGGGATTTGCTTATATCAAAGATGGTATGAAAAAAAATAACGGGATTTTTGGTGGAGAATTAAGTGGACATTACTGTTTTAAAGATAGGTATTTTGGTTTTGATGATGGAATTTATTCAATGTTAAGATTTTATGAAATCATGAAAAAATCAGGCAAAAAACTAGAATATTTTTTAGAACAATTTCCAAAAAGATGTAGCTCTAGAGAAATAAGAATTAAATGTGATGATAAAGAAAATATAATAAATTCCGCGAAAAAATTTTTTGCAACAAAATCAAAAATTGAAATAAATGATATTGATGGAATAAGAATTCAGACAAAACGTGGTTGGGGGATTTTACGCGCTTCAAACACGCAGGATTTATTAAGTTTGCGTTTTGAAGGAAATACAAAAGAAGATTTATTAAAAATAAAAAAAGATTTTTTTGATGCAATTCTGCCATTTTTTGATGAAAAATTATTAAAAGAACAATTTGATATGAATTAGTAGGAAATATTTTGATTTCAAAAATTGGACTTCATATAAGATTAACTTCCACGCTAACAGAGGTAATTGAGAAAGCATTGCGTCTTAATGTTCCATTTTTTCAAACATTTTTTATTTATCCATCCGGAAAATACATTAAATTTGAAAAAAATGACGTTTTTGAATTTTTACGAGTAAGAAATAAATATTTCCAAAATTTATATCTTCATGGATCTTATTGGATAAATCTTTGTAATCCTAACATACCAGCATACAAAGTTTTAAAAAAAGAAATCCTCATGGCGAAAAAATTAGAATTTACCCATTTAGTTTTGCATCCGGGAGCCGCAACGGGTTGTAAAGATAAAACAGAAGGAATTGAATTTTTAGCAAAAGCACTTAACAGGATATGTAAAGAGGAACAGGATATAAAAATTATTTTAGAAAATACGGCTCATGCCAATTCTTCAATTGGTGGCGATATAAATGATTTTAAAATTCTTATGAATTATTTAAAATATCCAGAAAAAATTTTATATTGTATTGACTCTGCGCATGCATATTCATGGGGTTACGATTTATCTAATTTTAAAAGACAGGAAGAGTTTATTAAATTAATAAATGAAACTATTCCAAAAGAAAATTTAGCCTTGATTCATCTAAACGATACCAATGAAAAATTGAGCTCAAAAATTGATAAACATTGCATTCCTGGGAAAGGAAATATTGGTAAAGAAGCTTTAATAAGATTTTTAAAATTCGATGAAATTAAAGATATCCCGATTTTAATTGAACCTCCGACAATTGATGAAAATGAAGAGAAATTAGTTCTGCATGAACTTAATAAATGGATTGCATAAATAATTCCCCTTTATATAAAGCTTCACAATTAAGTAAATTTGCTTTATATTTTACCTATTATTTCAATCTAAATGGGGGCCCATAGCTCAGCTTGGTTAGAGCAGTCGGCTCATAACCGAAAGGTCCCAGGTTCAAATCCTGGTGGGCCCACCAAATTTCAAAAAAGGTCATTATCAACCTCGTAAAGGAAGCTAAATGGAAAAAGACCCATTTTCATTATTTATAGATCTTATAAATTTTGACCAAAAAATCTTTGCTTCTGAATCAAAAATAAAAAATATTCAAAAAGAAGTTTCAAATTTAAAAAACGATATTATTTCAATTCAATCCACTTTGGAAATTTCAAAAAATAATTGGAATTCAGCCAAAAAAGAAGTGGATCAAAATGAATTGAAAATGCGTGAATTGGATAATCTTGAAAAACAAAAAAAAGAAAAATTGGAAAATATTCAGGGACCAAAAGAATATAATGCTTTAAAAAAAGAAATTGAAAAAATTAAGCAACTTCAATATGAATTAGAACCTCAACTTGTGGAAAATTGGAATAAGCATGATATTTCCAAAAAAGAATATGAATCAAAAAAAGAAGAAATCGAAAAAAAAATAAATGAAATCGAAGCTGTAGAAAATCAGAAATTAAATGAAATTAAAACGAATGAAGAAGAAGTAAAAAATCTGACACAAGAAAGAAAAGTAAAGGAACAAAATATACCGCAGGAATGGATTGATAAATATTATATTATGCGCACCCGCGTTTCAAATCCTGTGGTTCCAATGAAAAATGAAAGCTGTACTGCATGTTTTTATGCATTAACAAGTCAGGATCTTATAAATTTAAAACATAAAAAATTAATGCAATGTAAAAAGTGTTATCGTTTTTTATATTCAGAAAAATAAGAAATGAAGCAATTAGAAATATTTAATACTGAAAATAATTTAATAGAAAATAAAAAAAAAAATTATAAATTATTCGTTGATGGTGCCGCGAGAAATAACCCGGGTCCCGCGGGCGCAGGAATTTACTTAGAACATAATAAAAAAACCATATTTTCAAAAAGTGCATATCTTAATGAAAAGACAAACAATCAGGCAGAATATTTAGCATTGATTTTTGGTCTTTTTTATGCCTTAAAGACTATTGAAAAAAATGACTTTTTAGAAATAATTTCAGATTCAGAATTATTAGTAAGACAGATTTCAGGAACTTATAAAATAAAAAATACTGAACTGCAAAAATTGCATAAACTTTCAGTCTCAATGCTTAAAAAAATAACTTTTACAATTTCACATATTTTAAGAGAGCAAAATATTGTTGCTGACAAAAATGCAAATCTTGCAATCGATAAAAAAATTTCACCATCAGATGAATTCATAGAATTTTTACAACAAAATGATATTGCAATTTAGAAATTTAATAATTTGTCTTATTTTTTTATTCAAGACCGCTTCTGCTCAGGAAAGTGAGTTAATTCAGTGTAAAATTTACATAAAAGTCTTGTTAGAAGAAACAGAAACTGATAAAGAAATTCACATTTCGTGCCTGAAAGGCATTAAAATAAAATTTAATGAAAATCAAACAAAAATTTTAAAAAAAATAAAAATAAATCTAAATAATAAATCAATAAAAATTAATGAAGTTGAACATCCCTCGATTTTAATTCAAAATGAGCAAATAAGACATTTGGAATTTGCTCCTGTAAATGGCTACATTAAACTTGCGGACAAAGAATATCAGGGATCAATTTTAATTTTAAAATCTGATAATAAATTCCAGATTATCAACAAAGTTGAATTAGAAGATTACATTTACTCAGTTCTAAAAACAGAAAGTTGGCCAGGCTGGCCTCTTGAAATTAATAAAGTCCTGGCAATAGCGATAAGAAGTTATGCTATAGCAAAATTTTTAGAATCAAAAAATAAATTAAATTATCATATAAAAAATACAAATAAACATCAGACCTACACAGGTGTGCATAATTGTCATGTTTTAAGAGAAGCAACTGAACAAACTAAAGGAATAATTTTAGCCCACAAAAACAAACCAATTTTGGCAATGTTTGATATTTGTTGCGGCGGTGTAATCCCCGCTCACATGCATAACATAAATTTTGAACATGCCCCTTATTTAAAAAGAAAAAAAATTTGTAATTTTTGCCAAAGTTATAAACATTATTCGTGGGAAAATTCTTTTAATAGATCAGAATTAGAAGAAATTCTAAAAAAAGAAATTCCCCAAATAAAAAATTTAAAACGGATTATAATTACAAAAAAAGATAAAGCAGGCATTGTAAAACAATTATCAGTGAACGATAAAAAAAATAGCTTTCAATTAAATTCAAAAAAATTTTATTCCCTGTTAAAAATAAAAAGCCATTGTTATACATTTATACATAGGCCACAAAAAATTATTATAAAGGGAAAAGGTTTTGGACACCATTTAGGAATTTGCCAATGGGGCGCACGAAAAATGGTGGAAGAGGGTTGGGATCATAAAAGTATCTTGGAATTTTACTACCCCGGTGCTAATTTTATGAAGCTGAAAAAGAAGATAAATTAATTTTATGCCAAATTATAAAAAACATATTGCCGGAGGTTTTGCAAGTTATTTAATTTTATTATTTCTTTTGATTAAAAGTTATAATCCGAGTTTAATAACTTCATTACAATGGTTATTAAGCACAGTTATAGGCTCTCTTTTTCCTGATATTGATACAAAAAGTAAATTTCAAAAGTTTTTTTATTTTAGTCTATTGATAATTTTTATATTCTTAACATTAAAAAACAATTCAGAATTATTAATATTATTAAGTTTTCTTGGACTAATTCCTTTAGTGGTTAATCATAGAGGAATTTTTCATAAACTTTGGTTTATATTATTATTGATTGCAATAACTCTTTTTTTAACAAATCTTTACGCGCCTGATAAAATTGAATTCATCGGTTTAAATCTTCTTTTCTTTTTAATAGGCACAATTTCACATCTTTGGCTCGATTTAGGGATTAAAAAGATGCTAAGAATATAAATTTATTAAAATACTTGTCTTTTGGTAAAATATTTTATTACAATTGGAATATATCAAAAAGGAGAAGATTATGAAAAAGTTCTTACTATTTTTTATTCCAATTTTTTCTACAATAAATCTAAAAAGTGAACGTTCTAATATTCCTTGTTTTATAAAATGGAATCAACTTGAAGAAAAAAATCCATGCAAATTCTTTGGCTATGATTATTGCGGATGCATTGATGAAGTTGATAAAGACGGAAATATAGTCAAAATCTGTCAGTGCATGAAATAGACGTCACCAAACAAAATAGAAATTATAAATCAATCTTTTCATTCACAATATCAAGAAATGATTTGTAAGCAACCCAATTTGTTTCATCGATATATGCAGCAAAAATTGGCGACGAACAACCATTTCTTTCAATCCAAAGATAAAAAGGGGCATCGAATCTAAATTCATTGCCAGCTGAAGACTCAAAAGGATTTAATTTATTTACCAGCTTAGACATTTCATTAAAAATTTCTCTCTTATGAATAATATCAAACTTTAATTTAACTTTCTGCAAATATTGTTTTACCGTAAATCCATTTGCGCTAATGCCATTAATCCAGTTGATATTAAATTCCTTGTTAAAATCAATTTTTGGAATCAATAAACAATCATAATCTTTTTTTATATACTTCTCTTTTTTTAATTTTGATAAATATTCAATATTTTTTAAGAAATCAAAATCATTATTGTTTGGCTTTTTCTCTGCAAATGTCAAATAAACTTTATCACCGGAACCCGTAATTATTTTTACAAAAAGATGACGATGAAAATCGCTTTTTAAAATCTCAAAATTAGAATCAATTTTAATAGCTTCATAATATTTTTCATCACAAAGTAAATATTCTTTTGATTCTTTTTGTATCCATGTTTGTTCAAATTCACAAATTGACAACATGCCGACTTCATTTTTTGCCAATTGCTTAAACTCGTTTGAAAATCCATTTTCCTTAGCGATTTTGTTTAAAGAAAGATAATCCTGTGATGCCCAGGATTTTAATTCATTTTTATTGAATTTTTTTAATTCTGATTTTTTTTGAAAATAATTTTCTAAAAAATATTGCTGCTGCTTATTGTTGTATTGCCAAACAGTGTCACGATTTAAAAATTGACCTTCACCAGAAATTAAGGTGGCTAAAATCGGGTAAATTAAAAATGGAAAGTTCATTTTTTATCTTTCTTATTACAATATGTAAAATTTAATTTTTTTTGAAATTTGATATATTTATATAGTAATTAATTCAATTAAATTGTCAAAAATTGGCTACTTAAAGGACATTTTTCACCTTTAGTTAAATAAATTCTTGATTTCTCACTCATTTATGATTTACAATTAGAATTAAATAATAAACCAGTTAAAAAGAAAGGGATAAAATGAAGTCATTTAAGATTAAGTTATTACTTCCTGTACTACTATGCGTCGCTTCAATTCAAGCAGATTTTGAAAAAGAGTTTGAAGAACAAATTGCGTGGGTATTATATGCAGGTGCAGATAATGTAAATTTGCCGCCAATTAACATTACTAATTTAAAAAAATTCATAAACTTGGGTGGCGATATTAATAAAAAATATACTAAGAACAATACGCTACTTATATTAACTGTTTTAATGAAAAATGCTGAAATGCTAAAAATTCTAATAGAAGCAAAAGCTGACGTTGATGCACAAAATTCAGCAGGACAGACAGCATTATTTTGGGCAAAAGCTCTTGGATATAATAATATAGCTGAATTATTAAAGAAAGCTAGCGCAAAGGAATAAAATATTAGAGATTTCGATTATTTATAAATAAAAAAGGCGCTTTTAATAGCGCCAAAAATTGACCTTCACCAGAAACCAACGTGCCTAAAATCGGGTAAATTAAAAATACAAAATTGATTTTTTATCTTTCTTATTACAATATGTAAAATTTAATTTTTTTTAAAATCTGATATATTTATATAGTAATTAATTCAATTAAATTGTCAAAAAATAGCTTATTTAACGTTTTTTTCACGTTCAGGCGTTAAAAACTTGATTTTTGCCCCATTAATAATTTACTATTAGAATTAAATAATAATTCAGTTAAAATTGGAGGATAAAATGAAAATATTTAAATATATAAGTTTATTACTAGTTCCATCATTTATATTGTTTAATTCTGCTTATGCTGCAGATATTAAATTAGTGAGTTCGGACAAAAAAGAATTTACTGTAGATAAAGCATTGATTATAGCTTTGTCCGGATTAGTTAATTCTGCTCTAGAAGGTGATGCAGATGCCCGTGAAGTTCCGTTGCCAGGAGTTTCAAGCGATATTTTAAATTTTCTAATAAATACTCCTTATCTGCAATATTTAAATAGCGTTAATACACCATCATTTGATCTACGCAATCTTCTAGCTATTAGTAAATTATTAGACACTATCTCAGATGAACAATTAATAGAATTAATAAAAGCTGGCAATTATTTAGATTTAAGAGACAATAATCACTTATTTGAAAGTCAATTAAGTACAAGAATAGCTTACCTAAAAACAAAAATTGAAATATTAGATAAATTAGCGGGACCTTCAAAAAAGCTTGTATTACAATTGACTAAACCAATGTTCGAATTAAATTTAGCCCGAGCAATACAGGAAAACGACGTAAATAAAGTAAAACAATTCATAGAGTTGGGTGCAGATGTCAACTCAAAACGCTATGATTTTCTTATAGACGCAGTTATCAGTGGTAACAAAGAAATTGTACAAATTCTTATAAATGCAAAGGCCGATCTGAACAAAAAAGGTACTTATCATAAAACAGCTTTAAAATATGCCAATGAAAAGGGTTACGCAGAAATAGCTGAGTTACTAAAACAAGCTGGTGCCAAAGAATAACTAGAATTTTTGAAATATTTATTGAATGAAAAAAGGCGCTTTTAAAAGCGCCTTAATCTTTTACTTAACCCATTCCAATCTTGCAATTTCAGCAGTATCGCTTACTCTTTTTCCCATTGGAATAATTCGTGTGTATCCGCCTGGGCGGTCAACATAACGTGGAGCAATTTCTTTAAATAATTTTACCAAAGCTTCTTCTTTGTATGGTAATAATTGCTTAACTCTGCGTCTTGCATTTAATTCATTACCAACTCTTGCAATAGTAACAATTTTTTCTGCCATACTGCGCACAACTTTTACATGTGCTTTAGTGGTTGTTAAATGATCATTCATTATTAATTGAATTACCTGATTTCTTAATAATGCTTTTCTGTGGGAAGATTTTAAATTTAATTTCTTCCTGCCATTTTGATGTCTCATAATAAAAACCTATTTTATTATTTTAATAATTATTCTTCTACCTGATTGCCTTTAGTCTTTAATAATTTTTTTACATCATTTTCTTTTAAGTTCATTCCAAATGATAAACCAAAAGATTTTAATGCATCTTTAACTTCACGAAGAGATTTTCTGCCAAAATTTTTAATTTTCAGAGCTTCATCTTCATTTAAATTAACTAAATCAATAATTTTCTTTTTTCCAGCGCTCACTAAACAATTATGCGCTCTTGCTGAAAGTTCCAATTCTTCAATTGGTTTCATTAATTCATCAATCTGAACGCCATCAAGTCCAAGTTCCTGATTTTCTTCCCGTTTTTCTTCAACTTCTTCTTTAGCGGCAGAAATTTCATTAAAAGCAATTTCAGGTGCCGCCAAAAAATGCTCTAATTGAGTTCTTAAAACTGAAACGCAATAATGTAAAACATCAGAAGGAGATTCTGACCCATTTGTATAAATGCTTAATGTTAATTTATCGTAGTCAATATCTTTTCCGACACGGGTTTTTTCAACGTCAAAATTTACCTTAGTTACAGGAGAAAACATTGCATCAAGATAAATTCTATTGTCATCTTGCAATACAGTTCCGATTGGCCATTGCGCAGCTTGATATCCTCTTCCAGTAGAAACGAAAAATTCAATTTCAAGTTCACTTCCAGGAGAAATATGAGCTATAACATGATCTTTATTTACTAATTCTAGATGTTCATCAGCCTTAATATCAGCTACTTTTGCAACAGCATCACCTTTAACATGCAAACGCATCTTTCCGGTTTTGCCTTCTTTATTTTTTATAACGATTTCTTTTATATTTAATAAAATTTGCATTACATCTTCAACGATGCCAGGTAAAGTAGAAAATTCATTATTAACTCCCTTTATTATAACAGAAGTTACTGCTGAACCTTCAACTGCAGCAAGCAAAACTCTTCTTATTGCATTACCTAAAGTAATCCCAAAACCTGGTTCTAAGGGCTGGGCAACAAATTCACCAAAAGTGTCGCCTAAGTTCTTTCTATTCCATTTTACTTGAGGAATAGTTAATGGTTTATACTCCAATTTAGTATTCATCTAATCTCCTGACCTCGACCGATAATAAAATAAATACACACAGCAAAAGCCCTCATACTACTTGGAATACAATTCAACAATCAAATGTTCTTCAATTGGAGCCTGAACATCAGAACGAATTGGAAGTCTTAAAACTTTTCCACTTCTTTCTTTTTTATTTAATTCAAGCCATTCCGGAACTTTGATTGCAATGTTCAACCTTTTATCAATTACCTGTTCTAAAAATTTTTCTTTTTTTTGAACATTTTCCATAAGAGAAATTTCATCATCAATTGTCACTAAATATGATGGCGAATGAACTTTTTTTCCATTTACTAAAACATGACCATGAACAATTATTTGTCTGGATTGAGCTCTTGAAATAGAAAGCTTTAATCTATAAACTACATTATCCAAACGTCTTTCTAATAAACTTAAAAGAGTTTCACCAGTAGCACCTTTAGATTTAATTGCTTTATCAAAAAAACGCTTAAATTGTCTTTCTTTCATGCCATACATTTCTTTAACTTTTTGTTTTTCAAAAAGTTGAGTTCCGAATTCAGACATTTTTTTTGCAGGTTGTTTTCCCGCAGTCTGTTTTTTATCCGAAGCTTCTTTATTTGTATTATTTCTTTTCATAGCAGATAACCTTAATAATTATAGATATACAAATTAAACTCTACGCTTCTTAGGCGCTCTTGTACCATTATGCGGTAGAGGAGTAACATCACGAAGAATTGTAATGTTTATTCCTGATGACTGTAATGATCTTACAACAGAATCTCTGCCAGATCCCGGACCCTGCAAATTTACCTCAACATTCTTAATGCCCAAATTTGCCATTTCACGTGCTAATGTCGAACCAACTTGCATCGCTGCAAAAGGCGTTCCCTTTCTAGCACCTTTGAAACCCAATCTGCCTGCACTTCCAGTTAACAATACTTCGCCATTTTCGGCAGTAATTGAAACTAAAGTATTATTAAAAGTCGATTTAACATGGGCCACCGCAGTCTCTACGTGACGTTTAACTTTTTTAGCTTTCTTTTTGTATGCCATTGAATGCAATCTTCCTTACAAATTTATTAATCTGCTATCTATTTCTTAGTAACTTTTTTCTTTAATGCTATTGCTGAACCAGCTTTACGTGGACCCTTTCTGGTACGTGCATTTGTTTTAGTTCTTTGCCCCCTAACTGGCAATCCTTTTTTGTGTCTCAATCCACGATAACAACCAATTTCCTGCAAACGTTTAATATTTAAAGTAATTTCTTTACGTAAATCACCTTCAGTTAAATACTTATTGTTAATTTCCTGCTGAATAGATTTTATTTCGTCATTTGTTAAATCTTTTGCACGCTTATCAAAATTAATTCTTAATAAATTTAATATGTCCTGAGAAGTTTTTAAACCAATCCCATACACATAGGTTAAAGCATATTCTATTCTTTTATTATCAGGTAAATTTATTCCTGAAATTCTTGCCATATCATTTTTCCTTTAAATTTATTAATTAACCTTGACGCTGTTTATGTCTCGGATTTTTTTCACAAATTATTCGCACTATTCCAGCACGCTTAATTATTTTACATCCATCACAAATAGGCTTAATTGATGTTCTAACTTTCATATTTTTTCCTATTGATCAACTTTTAAAACGTCGAATTATTCTTCCTCTGGACAAATCGTATAAAGATAATTCTAAAACAACTTTATCACCTGGCAAAATTCTAATGTAATTCATGCGCATTTTTCCAGAAACATGCGCCAATACATTATTTCCACCTTCAATTTCAACTTTAAACATTGCATTAGGCAATGTTTCCTTAACTATTCCTTCAACTTGTAATACGTCTTCCTTTTTCTTCATATAACTCTCTCATTTAAATTTAATCTAGTAAGAATTTTTGGACCACTATCAGTAATTGCAATCGTGTCTTCAACGTGAGCAGCCAAGCTTTTATCTTTCGTTTTAACCGTCCAACCATCTCTATCTATAAACACATCATAATCACCGAGTGTAACCATTGGTTCAATCGCAAATGTCATTCCTGAAATTAAAACAGGGCCTTTGCCAGGCCTACCATAATTTAATATTTCAGGTTCTTCATGCATATTTTTACCAATTCCATGTCCAGCAAAATCTCTCACAACACCATATCCATGATTTTCTATTTCCTGCTGAATCGCAGCAGAAATATCAGACAATCTATTACCCACTCTAGCTTTACTGATACCTTTATCTAAAGCTTTCTGCGTAACTTCAACTAATTTTTTTGCTTCCAATGATACATCTCCGATAAAATAACAACGTGCCATATCAGCGCAATAACCATTCCATGATGCGCATACATCAATTTTTACCAAATCTCCATCAGCCAAAATTTTTGTTTCATCGGGTATACCATGCACAACTTCATCATTTATTGAAACGCACGTTGCATATTTATAACCTTTATAACCTTTGGCCTTAGAAATTAAATTATTTTTTTTCAATTCATTTTCAATCCATGAATCGATTTCTAAAGTACTAATGCCCGGCTTTAATATCTCGCTAACTTTGAGCAAAATTTCCGCCAATAACGAACCGGCCTTTTCCATTTTTTGAATTGAACTTTTATTCTTAATATTTATCATTTTAAATTAATTAATTTTTTAAAATCTTCAAAAACTTCATCAAGATTTTTTTCAACATTCAAGTCTAAAATCTTTTGATTTTTTGAATAATATTTCAACAATTCATTTTCATGTTCATTATAAACTGCTAATCTCTCTTTAATAGATTGCTCATTGTCATCTTGTCTTTTAATTAATTTACATGAGCATTTATCGCAAACATTAATATCTTTTGGAGCAAGCGCTTTGGTCATTGTTGAATAAACAGCCTGACACTTACTATTACCGCATATCAATCTGGAAGTTAATCGTGAAATGACTGTTTTTTCCGGTATAATCAATTTTACAACATTGATTTTTGAACCAGGAAATTTTTCTTTGAGTAAATCATCGATAGCCTTAGCTTGAATCACTGTACGAGGAAAACCGTCCAAGATTATCGTTCTATTGCTATCGTAATTTTTAATTAGCCAATCAGAGACCATTTCAGTTATAACATCATCAGGTACAAGTTTACCAGATTTTATGATAAAATCTATTTTTTTACCTATGTCAGTTTGATTGGCAATATGCATTCTGCATAAATTACCAGTGGATAATTGCTGCCAACCTAATTTCTCAACGCATAATTTAGATAATGAACCTTTTCCAACTCCCGGCGGCCCCAAGAAAACATAGATATTCATTTAACGCGCCAATCTGCCTTTCATTTTACCAGTTGATAAAAAACCTTCATATCTATGCTCGATCAAATATGACTCGATTTGTGAAGCTGTTTCCAAGGCCACACCAACACAAATCAAAAGAGCAGTACCACCAAGATAGAAAGGCATATTTATTGCTACAGTTAATATATTTGGCAAAATTGACAGTGTAGCAAGATAAATTGCACCAACCAAACCGATTCTAGTTAAAATATAATCAAAGAATTCAGCAGTCTTTTTACCAGGTCTTATTCCAGGTATGAAACCACCATTTTTTTTCATATTTTCGGCCAATTCATCGGGATTAAAAATCAAAGCTGTGTAAAGATATGTAAAAGCAATAATTAAAACAAATTCAAGAGAATTAAATAATGCTCCACCAATTGAAAACCATTCAGAAAGAAATTTCAAAGATGGATATCTTGCTGATAGCATACCAATTACCGTCATTGGAATTTGCAAAATTGATGATGCAAAAATAACTGGCATAACACCAGCAGTGTTAATTTTAAATGGAATGTAAGAACTTTGTCCGCCATATATTTTATTGCCAATAATTCTTCTGGCATATTGGACAGGAATTTTTCTTTCACCTTTTTCAAGGAAAACAACGCAAGCAACAACCGCAAGAAATATAACTAGAATCAATATAGCCGTTATAGGACTAATTGTTCCCATATCAATATATCGCAATGTTCTCATGATATAATCGGGAAATCTTGCAACAATTCCGGCAAATATTATCATCGATGCGCCATTGCCAATTCCATATAATGAAATTTGCTCGCCCAGCCACATAACAAATAAAGCACCTGCTGTAAGTGAAATTACAAAAGTAATTCTAAAAGCCCAACCTGGTGTTAAGACTAATCCCTGACTTTCTAAAAAGAAAGCATATGAGAAGCTATAAAAAATACTTAAACCTAAAGTCAAATAACGCGTATATTGATTTATAACTTTTCTTCCATATTCACCTTCTTTCATCAACGCCTCTAACGCAGGTACAGACATACCTAGTAACTGCATCATTATTGACGCCGTGATATAAGGCGAAATTCCTAGAGAAAATAAGGTACATTTACCTAAAGCAGAACCTGAAAAAGTATCTAAATAACTAAACAATGATCCAAGATTTGTAGCCTGCTTCATGTATTCACCGAGTAATGGCACGTTAACACCAATTACTGGGACATAAGTACCTAAACGGTCAATTATCAAAACACCTAATGTAAAAAATAATTTTTTTCTTAATTCAGAAATCAAAAAAATATTTTTAAAGCTTTTTAATAATATCAACTTAGCTCTCCTTAATCAAAGTAGCTTTACCACCAACCTTGTTGATTGCCTCCATAGCATTTTTACTAAATGCATCTGCCGATATAATAAATTTTTTTGAAAGTTTTTCGCTGCCTAAAACTTTTAATAATGTATTACTCTTGCCTTTAATTAGTCCTTTTTCTATTAAATTTTCTTTAGAAATAACATCATTATCATTAAATACGTTTGATAATTGATCTAAGCTAACAATTTCAAATACTTTTCTAAATCTGGTATTATTGAATCCTCTTTTAGGCAATCTTCTTGATAAAGGCATTTGCCCGCCTTCAAAAAAAGGACCCTTCCATCCACCGGATCTTGCAATCTGACCTTTATTACCCTTAGTAGATGTACCACCTCTGCTTCCACCTCTACCAATTCTTTTTCTCTTTTTTGTAATCTTTGATAATTTATTAAGCTGAAACATTTGATGACCCTTGTAACAATTGTTCTAAAGTCTTTCCTCTTAATTTTGCAATCTGACTAGCTGAACGTAATTTAGCCAATGCATTTAAAGTTGCTTTTGCAACATTTTGTTGATTTGCTGATCCCAAAGATTTAGCGAGAATATCTCTCACGCCAACAGCCTCAACAATAGCCCTTACAGGTCCACCGGCAATTACACCAGTACCTTTTGATGCTGATCTTAAAATAACTTTGCTGGAACCATGTTTGCCAATTACCGGAAATGGAATTGTAGATCCTCGCAAATTAACATTAATCATCTTTTTTCTGGCTCTTGCAGTTGCCTTAGCAATAGCAGAAGAAACTTCGCGACTCTTACCTAAGCCAAATCCAATTTTTCCATGTTTATCACCAGAAACAACAAATGCAGAAAAAGTAAATCTTTTTCCACCTTTTGTTACTTTAGTAACACGTCTAACACTTACAACTGTATCAACTATATTATTTTCCATAAAATAAAATGCCTTTACCTAAATATTTAAGCCACCTTCTCTAAGACCTTCAGCAAAATTTTTAACTCTGCCATGATAAATAAAATTACCCTTATCAAATTTTGCTGCTTTTACGCCTTTTTCAAGACTTCTTTTTGCTAATTCTTTTCCAATGGCCTTTGCTTGTTCTTTTTTATCACCTTTTAATTTATCTAATTCCAAAGTTGAACAACTAGCCAAAGTAATTCCAGATTTATCATCAATTAATTGACCATAAAAATGCTTCAGACTTCTAAAAACTGAAATCCTTGGCAAACTCTGATTTTGCGATAAATGCTTTCTTGTTCTTAATTTTCTACGCGCTTTTCGTTGCTTATTTTTTCTAATTAAAGACACTTTTAATCCTTTAAATTTAATTAATTAGGCTGCTGCTTTAGTTTTACCAGCTTTACGTCTAATTCTTTCACCTTCCATCTTGATTCCAGTACCTTTATAAGGTTCAGGCGGACGTAGTGCTTTGATGTCTGCACAAAATTGTCCCAACTGCTCTTTATCCGCTGATTTTAAAGTCAAAATTTGACCTGTTTTATCAACTTCAAAAGTAACACCCTTAGGAAGATTTTTTTCAATTTTATGACTAAATCCCAATGAAAATTTTATCTTGCTACCAGCTAATTCAGCTTTAAAACCCAAACCAACAATTTGCATCTTTCTTTCAAATAATTGATTGATACCTTTTAGCTCATTCGCTAATAAAGCTCTATGCAAACCCCAAAATTTTCTCTTATCTTTTCCATTTTTCAACTTAAGAAATAATTCTTGATTAACAACTTCAGGTATTATAAATTCCGGTAACGTATAAACTCCGGTTCCATTTTTTCCCTTGTAGTGAACATCCTGTCCCTTAATTTCGACTTGCAGATTTTGAAGGGAAATTGGTTTTTTTCCTATTTTAGACATAATCAACAACCTTTACCAAACCGTACAAATAATTTCACCACCAACTGATAATTCACGTGCTGCTTTATCTGTTATAATTCCCTTACTTGTAGTTAAAACAGAAATCCCTAATTTTCCAATTACAGGTTTAATTGTTTTTGCACCTGAATATTGTCTTTTTCCAGGCTTACTAATTCTCTTAATTTCATGAATTACTGATTCGCCACTAACGTACTTTAAAAATACTTTCAATTCTTTCTTAACAGAATCTGTATCTTCAACTACAACATCTTTGATGTAGCCTTCACTTTTCAACAAAGAAGCTATTTCAAATCTAATATTGGAAAATGGCGCATTCACTGTTCTTTTGGATGCCATAATTCCATTTCTTATAATTGATAAAAAATCACCTATTGAATCTGTAGACATCTTATTTCCTTACCAGCTAGTTTTTTTAACACCAGGAAGCAAGCCTTCCAAAGCATATTTTCTAAAACAAAGACGACATAATCTAAACAATCTCATAAATCCGCGTGGTCTTCCGCATAATCCACATCGATTTCTTTTTCGGACCGCAAATTTTGGAGTTCTATTAGCTTTTTCTATTAAAGCTTTTCTTGCCATAAATATTCCTCTTATTTTTTTTCATTTTTACGGAATGGCATCTTAAATTTTTTTAATAATTCCAGAGCATTATCATCTGTATTTGCAGATGTTTGTATAGTTACATTTAAACCATAAATTTTATCATATGCGCCGAATTCAATTTCCGGAAATATTATCCATTCTTTAATTCCAATATTATAATTTCCTCTGCCATCCATTTTTGTAGGCAAGCCCTGAAAATCTCTTACTGCCGGCAATGCCAAATTTATGAATCTATCTAAGAATTCATACATTTTTTCTTTTCTTAATGTCACTCGTACACCAATTGACATATCTTCACGAATCTTAAAACCGGCAATTGATTTTCTTGCCATTGTTTTAACCGGTTTTTGCCCTGCAATTTTTGTAATACCATCCATAACAGCTTGTATAGCTTTGCTATCCTCAACTGCTTCTTTTACCCCAACATTTAAAACAATTTTTTTTATTTCGGGGACTTGCATTATATTATTTAAATTTAAACTTTTCATTAATTGAGGACGAATCTCTTCAAAATAAAGTTGTTGTAAACGCGGTTTATCCATTAGATTAATCCTTTAATTACATTATTTCGTTGCAACGTTTGCAAATTAAAGCTTTTTTTTCATTTACTATTTTTGATCCAACCCTTGTTGGCTTCTTACATGAACCACAAATAGGCATTATGTTGGAAATATCAATAAAAGATTCGGATTTAACAATAGCAGATGTTTCCCCTTGCTTGCGTGCTTTTCTATGGCGCGTAACAATCGCAACATCTTTTACTTTAACTTTACCTTCTTTAGGTAAAATTTCAATAATTGTTCCTTGTTTTCCCTTATTTTTACCGGTTATTACTGCCACCTTATCATTTTTTTTTACTCGCATCATATTGAAATCCTTAAAGCACTTCCGGTGCTAAAGATATAATTTTTGGGTAACCCTTACTTCTCAATTCCCTGGCAATTGGACCAAATATACGAGAAGCAATAGGCTCACCATCTTTAATAATTACTGCTGCATTCTGACTGAATCTGATATAACTACCATCTTCACGTCTATATTCTTTTCTAGTTCTTACAATTACCGCATCTACCACTTCACCTTTTTTAACCATTCCCCCTGGTATTGCAATTTTAACAGCACATTTTATAACGTCTCCGATATAAGCGTATCTTTTACGTGTGCTTCCTGCTATATGTATGCATTGCATTAATTTTGCACCAGAATTATCTGCAATTTCTAAATACGATTCTTTTTGAATCATAATAATTCCTTATCTTAATTAGCTTGAGATTTAACAACACGATGCAAGTACATATATTTAGTTTTAGAAACTGGTCGACCTTCATAAAATTCAACAATATCGCCAACTTGAGCAGTTCCATTTGCATCATGAACTTTATAATTTTTTTGTTTCTTCATCACTTTATCAAAACGTTTATGAATAAAAGCTCTTTCAACTTCTACTACAATTGTTTTATCCATTTTGTCAGAAACAACTTTACCAATTAAAAAATCTTTTTTTTCATTTTTTGTTGAAAATTCCATTTTTATTTACCTAAATTTTTTTGATTTAAATAAGTTAAAGCTCTAGCTAAATCTTTTTTTAATTTTTTAAACTGAGAATAATCTTTTACATGAGAAGTTGCAGTAGTCAATTTAAGACTAAATAAATCTCTTCTAAAATTTTCAACTTTTTCTTTAAGCTGATCAGTATTTAATTTTTTTAATTCATCTTTATTCATGATTTTCAGCCTTTTTAACAAATTTAGTTTTCATTGGTAACTTATAGGTTGCAGTTCGCAATGCCTCTTTTGCTTCCGTCTCAGTTAATCCGGAAATCTCACAAATTATACGACCTCTTTTCACCACCGAAACCCAGAATTCAGGATTACCTTTACCTTTACCCATTCGTGTTTCTGCAGGTTTTTGTGTTATTGGTTTATCCGGAAACATACGAATAAATAATTTTCCCGTTTTTAATAATTTACGAGAAATTGTTACCCTTATTGCTTCAATCTGCTGAGCAGTTACCCAAGAAGACTCCACTGCTTCCAGTCCATATTGCCCAAAATTAAATGTACGCGCACCTTTAGACATCCCTCTCATCTTGCCTTTTTGGACTTTTCTAAATTTAGTTTTTTTTGGCACTAACATTGCTATATTCCATTAAAATTAAAGATTATAAAGATTGTAAACGTCTTCGTGCAATTTGATATTCGCCTCTGCAAATCCACACTTTAACACCAATTATTCCATATTTTGTTTTTGCTTCAGCAAGTGCATAATCAATATCTGATCTTAATGTATGTAATGGCACTGAACCAACTCTTAACCACTCGGTTCGCGCAATTTCCGCACCGCCTAGACGACCAGCAACACAAATTTTTACGCCCTTAGCTCCACTTTTCATTGCTGTGGTAGCTGCTTTTTTCATAGCTTTTTTATAATTCACTCGCTTTTCAAGTTGTTCAGCAATATTTTTTGCAACTAACATTGCATCTAATTCAGGTTTCTTAACTTCCTGAACAGAAATTTCAATTGATCCAATTTCCAATAATGATGATAAATCTCTACGAAGCGTATCAATTTCCTGACCCTTTTTTCCGATAACTAATCCCGGTTTTCCAGAATGTATAATAATCTTTATACTTTCCCCAGCTTTTTCAATTTTAATCGAAGAAACTTCAGCTTTTTCAAGAGTCGAATTTAAATATTTTCTAATTTTAAAATCTTCAAGAAAATTCTTACTGTATGAATCTCTTGCAAACCAACTCGCATCCCAATCTCTGTAGATTCCTAATCTAAATCCTAATGGATTAACCTTTTGACCCACAATATCCTCTCAGTTAATTGTTATCTTTAGTTTTTAAAATTATACTTAAATGACTCAATCTTTTTCTTTGTGGATTTGCTCGTCCCATAGCACCAGGTTTAAAGTATTTGAAAATCGGTCCCTGATCCACAAGTATTTCATTGATCATTAAATTATCAGCTTCAATGTTTTTTAAATTTTTCGCATTTGCAATCGCAGAATTTAATGCTTTTTGAAAAGGCAAAACTCTTTTTATTTTATATGTTGAAAGCCAGTTCAATGCATAAACAACATCTTTTCCTCTTAAAACATCTGCGATTAATCTTAATTTATATGGCGACTGACGAATATAATTAGATTTACAAATAAATTTCATTTTAATCCTAATAGTTTAACTCGCTGGAGGAGGAGTTTCTGCACCAGCTTTTCTCTGACCACTATGGAGCCTAAATGTTCTAGTAGGCGCAAATTCACCCAAATAATGTCCAACCATATTTTCAGTAATAAATACTGATATAAATTTCTTTCCATCATGTACAGCTATAGTCAGCCCTACAAATTCAGGAACAATCATGCTTCTGCGGGACCAAGTTTTAATTACTTCTCTTTTTCCACTGTTTTTTACAGCATTAACCTTTTTCATCAGAGAATCGTCAACGAATGGTCCTTTCTTAGCGGATCTAGCCATAATTATACCTTATTTCATAATTTTTATTAAAATAATTATTTTCTTCTTCTTAAAATAAGTGGATTTTTTCTAGTTCTAGTTCTAGTACCTTTGGAACCTTTACCCCATGGACTTCTAGGATGATTTCCACCTTTTGACCTACCTTCACCACCGCCATGTGGATGATCAACCGGATTCATAGCCATACCTCTTACAGTTGGCCTTATTCCTCTATATCTTGTACGTCCAGCTTTTCCCCATACGATATTTTTATAATCAGCATTTCCTAAAATACCAACAGTTGCCCAACAATCAACAGGCACCATACGAATTTCACCTGAAGGTAATTTCAAGGTTGCATGTTCATCAGTTTTACCCATTATTTGAATAGATGAACCGGCACTTCTAGCTAATTTTCCACCTTGCTCTGGAATTAATTCAACATTATGAACAAAGAAACCAACTGGTATATTTTTCAAAGGCAGACAGTTGCCAATCTTTGGTTCAGCATCTTTATTAGCAAAAACCTCTGCTCCAACAATTAAACCATCAGCCAATAAGATATATCTTTTATCACCATTAGGATAAACAGTCAGACCAATTCTAACATTTCTATTTGGATCATACTCAATAGCAACGATTTTACCAGGCACAGATCTTTCGCCTCTTCTAAAATCGATTATACGATATTTTCTTTGAGCTGCCCCACCTCTATGTCTTATTGTTATTCTTCCATAAGCATTTCGCCCATGACATCTTGTTAAAGACATTACTAAACCTTTTTCAGGTTTCTTTTTCGTAATATCTTTTGATGAAAGATATGATTGAAATCTTAATGATGAATTTCTTGGTTTTCTTTGTACAATAGCCATTTATTGTCCTTAACTTTTTTTCTCACTAATTTGAGGTTCCACAGTTGCTCCGGATTGACCGTGCCCAAAAAGATCTAACGTATAACCTTCTTTTAAAGTTATAATTGCTCTCTTTTCAAGGTCCCCAACAAAAGTCATTCGTTTAAATTTACGAACTTTACCTTTTCTAGAATGAACTCTAATTTTATCAACTTTTACATTAAAAAGCTTTTCTATTGCTTCTTTAATTAAAGGCTTATTTGATTTTGGGTGCACTTTCAAAACCAATTTTTTCAAATCGGAATTTATTTTTTGCGCTTTATCAGAAATTACTGGACCTTTTATAATATCATAAATACTTAAACGCATTTCAACACCATGTTTTTAAACTTATCTAAATCTTTTTTCAGCAATATTAATTTTGTACCGGCAGCCAAATAATAAGCATTTGCCTCATCAAATAAAATTAAATGCACATTTGGAATGTTCGCAAATGATGCTTGAGTTGATAAATCATTTGGATCAACTAAAATATTTAATTTAGTGTCATGTAAATTTAAATCTTTAAGTAGTTTAAATATTTCAGCTGTTTTCGGTTTATCAGTTGCCGACCAATCTAAACAGAATACATTATTATTATCTAATAAATTCCAAAAAATGTCACCTAAAATTCTTTTTTTGAGATCTTTATTTATTTTTAAGGTTCTGACTCTTGGCTGAGGACCAAACGTTACACCACCGCCAATCCATAAAGGTGATCTTCTTGAACCGGCACGTGCTCTACCAGTTCCTTTTTGCTTCCAAGGTTTTTTATTGGAATAAGCAACTTCAGAACGATCTTTACATCCTACGGTACCTTGTCTCCAATTTTGCAAAAGAACACGAACCCAATTTGCAAATGCAACAGATGAAACCTTTTCTGGTTTATTGGATAATCCCAAATCCTTTGCTGATAATATTTTTAAAACGTTATCATTTGTAGATTCAATTTTTGATTTAGTTATATTTTTACTCATAATATTTTATCCAAGTTTCTTAACAAAAACTAATGATCCAAATTTTCCGGGAACAGATCCTTTTATCAGCATAATTTTGGAATTTTTATCAATTTCAACTAATTCAAGATTTCTCATAGCAGCGCGTTCAACGCCCATATGGCCTGGTAATCTCTTACCTTTAATAACTCTTCCTTCTGCTCTCATAAAACTTAGAGACCCTGTTCTTCGACCGGTTTTATCGCCATGACTTCCAGCACCACCTTTGAATCCATGACGTTTCATTGCTCCTGCAAAGCCACAACCTTTAGTTATGCCATAAACATTAACTAGTTTGCCGCTTTCGAAAGATGATAAATCAACTAAGTCGCCAATCTTAAATGATTCGATGGACTCATTTACTTTAATTTCTTTAATATCACTGAAATATTTTTTTAAATTCTTAAGCCAGCTTTCAGAAAATTTTTCATTTTCAAACTTAGACTTTAAGCAAGCAACTTGAATTGCTTTATATCCATCATTTTCTTCAGTTTTAATTTGGGTTATAAACCAATTACCAGTATCTATAACCGTTACTGGAACTACTTTATCGTTTTTAAAAACTTGAGTCATTCCAATTTTTTTTCCCCAAAGTCCGGTGACCATTAACTAACCTTTCATTAATTACTTAATCTCAACATCTACACCGGATGAAATACTTAATTTCATTAGGGCATCCATAGTTTGATCATTTGGCGAAACAATGTCCAAGATCCTTCTATGTGTTGTTAACTCAAATTGTTCCCTTGATTTTTTATCAATATGGGGAGATCTTAAAACAGTAAAACATTTCTTTTTATTAGGAAGAGGCACGGGACCAATTAATTGTGATCCCGTTCTTTTTACTGTTAATACAATCTGTTTAACTGCCTTATCCAGCAATTGATGATCATATGATTTTAACGTTAATCGAATTTTCTGTCTCTTCATTCAATCAAACCTTATTCTATAATATCGGTTACTACGCCAGATCCAACAGTTCTTCCGCCTTCACGTATAGCAAAACGTAGATCTTTTTCCATTGCTATAGGAGAAATTAAATCAACAATTAATTCAACGTCATCTCCTGGCATAACCATTTCACGTCCAGCAGGTAAGGTTACGATACCTGTAACATCTGTTGTTCTGAAATAAAATTGCGGTCTATAACCAGTAAAGAACGGACTATGTCTTCCGCCTTCATCTTTACTTAAAATATAAACTTGGCATTTAAATTTTTTATGAGGAGTAATTGAACCAGGAGCAGCACAAACCATTCCTCTTTCAATTTCTTCTTTCTTAGTACCACGTAAAAGAAGACCAACGTTATCACCAGCTTCACCTTCATTTAAAGTTTTTCGGAACATTTCCACGCCAGTAATAACAGATTTAAGCTTTGCGCCAAAACCAATTATATCAATTTCATCACCAATTTTAATTTTTCCTCTTTCAATTCTTCCAGTTGCAACAGTTCCACGCCCGGAAATAGTAAATGCACCTTCAATTGGCATCAAGAAAGGTTTATCAATTTCTCTTTTTGGAGCTGGAATATAAGTATCAAGAGCCTCTAATAACTTCTCAATTGCTTTTACTCCATATTCGCCCTTATCACCCTCCAAAGCTTTAAGTGCGGATCCTCTTATTACAGGTATTTTATCACCAGGATATTCGTATTTATTTAATAAATCTCTAATTTCTTCTTCAACCATGTCGATCATCTCTGTATCATCGACCATGTCACATTTATTTAAAAATACAACAATTGCAGGAACACCAACGTTACGCGCTAAAACGATATGTTCTCTTGTTTGAGGCATTGCGCCATCTGCAGCAGATACAACTAAAATTGCGCCATCCATTTGAGCTGCACCAGTAATCATGTTTTTTACATAGTCAGCATGTCCTGGGCAGTCTACGTGCGCATAGTGACGATTTTTAGTTTCATATTCAACGTGAGATGTAGCAATTGTAATACCACGTTCTTTTTCTTCAGGCGCATTATCAATTTGATCATAAGCTCTGAAATCAGCCAAACCCTGCTCAGCTAAAACTTTTGTGATAGCAGCAGTTAATGTTGTTTTACCATGATCAACGTGACCAATAGTTCCTACATTTATATGAGGTTTTTTACGCTCAAACACTTTAGCCATAATTTCTCCTAAAAGACCCTTATTTATAAATTACTTTTTACCTACAATTGTTGCTTGAATATGTTCAGGCACTTCCCTATAACATTCAAATTCCATTGAATAGCTAGCACGTCCCTTACTCATAGATCTTAAATCAGTTGCATAGCCAACCATTGTTTCCAATGGAACTTCAGAGGTTATAATTTGAACACCACCAATTCTCGCTTCCATACCAAGAATTCTTCCTCTTCTGGCATTTAAATCACCCATTACATCGCCCATATATTCATCCGGCGTTTCTACTTCAACTTTCATAATTGGTTCAAGTAAAACAGGATTACCTTTTGACAATCCGGATTTAAATGCCATTGCAGCAGCTATCTTAAATGCAATCTCAGATGAATCAACATCATGATATGAACCATCAAATAGTGATGCCTTAACATCTACTACCGGATATCCCGCAATAACACCTGAATTTTTAGCTTCTTCTAAACCTTTTTCAACCGCTGGAATATATTCTCTTGGAACAGTACCACCTACAATTTTATTTTCAAATTCAAAGCCTTTTCCTCTTTCTAAAGGTTCAAATTTAATCCATACATGTCCATATTGTCCACGTCCACCGGATTGTTTAATAAATTTACCTTCAGCTTCTGCTGTATTTCTAATAGTTTCTTTATATGCTACTTGAAGCCTTCCCGGCACTACTTCAACTTTATGTTCTCTTTTTAGTCTATCAATAACAATCTCTAAATGTAATTCGCCCATTCCTGAAATAACTGTTTGCCCCGTTTCTTGATTATATGAAAATCTAAAAGATGGATCTTCTTGCATCATTTTTCTTAATGAAAGAGTCATCTTTTCATAATCACCTTTATTTTTAGGTTCAACAGAAACATCAATAACTGGCATTGGAATTTCAATTGCCTCAAGTGCAATTAATTTTCCTTCTTCGCATAGCGAATCACCAGTCAACACATCTTTTAATCCTACAACCGCAGCAATATCTCCGGCTTTTACCGAATCAATTTCTTCACGTTTATTAGCATGCATTTTAATTAATCTGCTAACACGTTCTTTGGTTTTTGTTCTTACATTTATTACATATGAACCAGCTTTCAGTTCGCCAGAATATACACGAATAAATGTTAATGACCCTACAAATGGGTCATTCATAATTTTAAATGCCAAAGCACTAAATGGCTCTGAATCACTTGATTTTCTAATTATTTTTTCTTTAGTATCGGGATTTGTACCTTCAACCGGAGGAACATCTAATGGTGAAGGTAAATAATCAATAACTGCATCTAAAACAAGTTGTATACCTTTATTTTTAAAAGCAGTTCCACAAAAAGCAGGAACTACTTGCATACTAATAACGCCTTTTCTTAATGCCATTTTAACTTCATCTATAGATACTTCTTTACCTTCAAGATATTTTTCAGCAAGAGCGTCATCAAAATCACATGCTCTTTCAATAATTTTAATACGCATTTCTTCCATTTGTTCCTTAAATTCTTCAGGAACATCTTGCCATTCAACTCCTCCACCCTTTTCTATATCTACAAAAACAGCCATTTTACGTGTTAATATATCAATGACTGCTCGATAATTTTCTGATTCTCCAACTGGAATCTGCATAGCTAATGCATTTCCACGCAATCTTTCATTAACGCCTTTTAAAACATTAAAAAAGTTCGCTCCGATTCTATCCATCTTATTAACGAAAAGAATTCTTGGAACTTTATATCTATTTGCCTGGCGCCATACAGTTTCAGATTGAGGTTGAACTCCGGCTACACCGCAGAAAACTGCGATCATTCCATCTAATACACGCAAAGATCTTCCAACTTCAATAGTAAAATCAACGTGCCCAGGAGTATCAATAATATTTATTCTATTATTTTTCCAAAAACAAGTGGTTGCAGCAGCAGTGATAGTAATTCCACGTTCTCTTTCCTGCTCCATCCAATCCATTACTGCTTCACCAGAATGCACTTCACCAATTTTATGCGTTATTCCGGTATAGAATAAAATTCTTTCTGTAACGGTCGTTTTACCGGCATCAATGTGAGCTGCGATACCAATATTTCTATATCTATCTAATTGATTACTCATAATTGTCCTAATTACCAAGCATAATGCGAGAATGCACGATTTGATTCTGCAGCTTTATGAACATCTAATTTCTTTTTAACTGCATTTCCACGGCCTTCACTTGCATCCAATAATTCATGCGCCAATCGTTTTCCCATGGTTTTGTCATTTCGATCAGCTGCGGAATTAATTATCCATCTTAGAGCTAAAGCTCTACTTCTATTTGGCCTTACTTCCATTGGAATCTGATAAACGCTACCACCGACTCTGCGTGGCCTTACTTCAATAGCAGGAACTACTTGATCAAAAGCTTTATAAAAAAGCTTTAAAGCTTTGTCCTTATCACCATTAGATTTCTTTAAAAGGACATCCATAGCATCATAAACTATGCTACGTGCAATATTTTTTTTACCACGCTCCATTATGACATTAATTAGTTTTTGAAGAATTTCAGAATTATACCTTGGGTCGACGCCTATATTTCTTACAAATTCTATTTTTTTATGTCTTGGCATATTTTCCTCTTATTTTGGTCGTTTCGCACCGTATAATGAACGTCCTTGTCTTCTATTTTCTACACCAGCTGTATCAAGAGCACCACGAATAATGTGATATTTAACACCAGGAAGATCTTTAACCCTTCCACCTCTAATTAAAACAACAGAGTGTTCTTGCAAATTATGCCCTTCTCCTGGAATATAAGCTGTAACTTCATTACCATTAGCCAATTTAACACGGGCTACTTTACGCAAAGCTGAGTTTGGCTTTTTAGGAGTTACAGTCGAAACTCTCACACAAACGCCACGTGCTTGAGGCGCACCCTTTAAAGCAGGTGATTTTGATTTAATATTAATTTTTTTTCTACCAAAACGTACCAATTGACTTGTAGTAGGCATACAAATGTTCCCAATACTTTCATTTATAAAAGTTTTACTTCAAAACAAACTAAATTCTAGATTAATTCGCACAATTGAATTTTGTGAAAATCTTCTAAGATTAGAAGTAGTTATTAGCTATTTTATATTTTTTCCATATTTTTTCAAGTGGAATTATTAAATTTTTTTGCAATTATACCCAGACTTTGAGTTAACCCTATAATGTTCTCTGGACAGACATATTTAACCATTCGTTGTTAATCAATTTTTTTCTTCGCATTTTTGTGAATCATTTAAATACAAGCTAACTGGTAAAATTTCACACTCATTTAACTATAGACTTAAAATAGCAATGGTGATACCTTAAGCGAATATAAAATTTAAGTAAAAAAATTCAATTAGGAGCAATATTATGTTTCCAGATGTAATCAAAAATTTTATTTTTATTTTTATTGGAATTCTTGGAATCGGTTTTTTAATAGGATTTCATGAATTAGGGCATTTTCTTTTTGCAAAATTATTTAAAGTAAGTACCCCATCATTTTCAATTGGGATGGGACCAAAATTATTGCAAAAAAAAATTGGTGAGACGAATTTCAGTATTTCAGCTCTTCCTTTAGGAGGTTACGTAGAAATAGCCGGAATGGCCGAAGTTGGCCAGGGCGAACAAAAAGAAGCAAAAAGAAAAGATAAATATTCTTTTGCAGTAAAACCTTACTATCAAAAACTTCTAATTCTCAGTGGCGGAATTATATTTAATTTAATTTTGGCTTATGTAATTTTCATTTTTCTTTTTATGGCCGGTATGCCAAAAACCCCGATTTTATATCCTGAAGATGTTTCAGCAGTTATCGGTAATATTGTTCCGGGTTCGGCAGCCGAAAAATTCAATTTAAAATCAAATGATAAAATTATAGCTATTAACAAAATTCCAGTTAATAACGTAATTGAAGTAAGTAAAAAAATTCAGGAACTACCTGACCAAAAAGCAATATTTACAGTTGAAAGAGATGGCGCGCAGCAAGATGTAGAAGTTCAAGTGGGGTACAAAGATGTTGATCAACAAAAAGTCGGAATGCTAGGTGTTGATTGGGCGCAAGGTGAAATAAAACTGCTTCCTGCCTACTCGTTTATTGAAAGTGTTAAACACGGAATTTCCTCAACCAACAAAATAATTCTCTTAACATTTTCTGCATTCGGTTCCATGTTTAAACAAAAGAAATTTGAAGGTATCGGCGGACCACTTTTAGTTATTTCAGAAACAATTAAAGGAATAAAAAAGGGATTCAAAATATTTTTAATTTTACTTGCATTTATCAGCATTAACTTAGCGATTTTAAATTTAATCCCACTTCCAATTATGGATGGTGGTCAAATTCTATTTACAACAATTGAAGCAATTATTCGTAAACAAATTCCTGAAAATATAAGATTGGTAATTCATTATATTTGTTGGATTGGCATTATTTTACTTGCTATTTATTTGAGTATAGCGGATATTCGTAGAATATTTTTTAAATAATAAAGATGAAATTTAATTTTTTGCATTTCATTTTATTAACTTCAATTTCGCAAACATTTGCTCAAATCAAAGAAGTTAATGAATATATTTTCTGGAATGAACTTCACTTAAAATATTTTGAAAAAATTTCTTATCATAAGATAGACGGGTTGTTGTGGGAATATGAAATTAATAATGAATTTCTAAAAAAATTAAATAACATATTATATGCCTGCATTTGTCCAATTAATGATTATCATAATTATGAATATTATTCATTTGAAAATAATATTGATTTAAGAGAATTATTCTGCAAAGTTCAATTTGGTTATTCAATTAAATTATATTACCATCAAAAAGATATCGAAAAAATAATTGGTCAGGAGTTCTTAAAAAAAAGACATACAGATAACGATGGACAAGTTTTTAAAACTTATGGAAAACTAGTATTCAATAGACCTATGAGAAAATGGGAAATAATTGGAACTCAATATTATCATAGCCTTGAGATCGATACTAAACTCAGACTCGAACATGGATTAAAAGGAGAATTTACTTTAAAGAATACAAATGGACAATTACTTATCATAGGATACAAAAAACCTAGTTGTGAAAATTGTGTAATTTTGTAATCAGTTAAATCAGCGCAAGGAGAATATGAAAAATAAATTATTTTTATTGACTTTAATGTCTCTAGCATCAAATTCATTTTGCCTTGAATCTAAAAATGATGATAAAAACTTTGACAAAGAAATTACTATAGAAAGAGGCATGGTTGATCAATCTGGCGATATATTTCGAATAGGAAAACAATATGCTCATCGACTTAAATACTATATTCCCCGAGAAAGTGAAGATTATTCAAACGTAAAAAAATATACTCATTATAAATTAGTTCTTAAAAAAATAAGTGTAGACGTGATCCCATTTTTGCGTGAAGGTGATATTCCTGTTAAAATCGTGAGATTTGAATTACTACCTTTTGATAACATAAGTTGCACCATTTTATAAATAAAGGATTTAAATGAAAAAATTATTTTTACTAACTTTAATTTCTGTCGCAGCAAATTCATTCTGTGCCGAAGTAAAAAATAATGATGGCATAGATTTCAATAATTGGGAAAAAGAATTCACTGTCATTGGAAAAATTTTTTATAATAAGGCATTGGAATGTGGAACTTATTTTATTAAACCTGATAATAGTGAAATGGAATATCAAATTTCTAAAGAAGAATTAAATAAATTATCCGGTTATAAAGGAAAATTCACATTAAAACTGGTAAAGACAATTGGAATACCATGCAGTGGAATTCCTGTAACAATAGTTAAATTTGAAAAAACAGAAGAAGAAAATGAAAGCAGCTGTACAATTTTATAAAACTGAAAGACAACAAATGAAAAAATTATTTTTCTTAGCTTTAATTTCTGCAGCAGCAAATTTATTTTGCGCAGAAACAAAATATGATAACGAAGTAGATTTTAATAAAGAATTTACTGTAATCGGAAGTTTAGAATATCAAGGCATTGAAGGTGGCGTTTGGTTAATTAAACCGGAAGATTCTTCTGAACGATATGCAATTGATAATGAAGTTGCAAATAAAATTAAAAATAAAAATAAAAAACACAAATTTGTTTTAAAACTAGATCCATCTATCGGCATACCTGTTCCTGGAATTCCAGTCGAAGTTATTAGTTATGAAGAAGAAGAAGAAGACACTAGTATTTGCATAATTTTATAGGAATCTCATGAAAAAATTATTATTTTTAACTTTAATTTCTATTGCATCAAATTCATTCTGCGCCGAAACAAAAGTGGATGATAATAAAGAATTTCGGATATCCGGAAATATGATTCGAGGATATGAAGAAGGATCATTTTTAATAAGAGCCAATGATGAATTTTATAGAATTGATAATAAAGTGGCTCAAAAATTAAAATTGAATACAACTTATAGCTTTGTTTTAAAAAAAGAAAATGTAGCTACTGGAGATATGCAAGGAATTCCTGTTCAAGTTATTAGCTATGAAGAATGGGAAATGGGTCATGAAAGTAGCTGCGTTATTTTATAAAAAAGAAGGTTTATGAAAAATAAATTAATTTACTCAATATTAATGTTATCAATTTTTAATTTAAATAGTTCTGAAGCAAATATTGATCAAAAACAAATTGAAGAATATGAAAAAGAGTTTGTTGTTGAAGGTAGAATAATTATCGACAGACAATATGCCAGAGAAAGATTAGTTATCAGGACAACCAATGGAGAGCAATTTTCTCCCATGAAAGGTCGCTGGCCATTTGATAATGTCAGAGCGGGATTAAAAGGGAAATTTACCATAAAAAAAGATCACAATGTTGGCACATGTGCCGATAGTAAGAGTTTGCCTGTACATGTAATCAGATTTGAGGAATGCGAAATAGATGATTGGTGTACTATACTTTAAATAAATAATGAAATTAAAATTAATAATTTTTATTTTTACATTTTTATCTTTAAATTGTTCTGAATACAATTCAGAAATCGATGAACCTGGCAATACTTCAGGATATGATTCTGATTCTGAATATGATTTATACGTATATGGAAAATTAATTCTCAAAAACAAACAATGTTTTATTCAGGATAATGAAAATAATTTATATAGAGTTTCAATTCCAAAAAGATTAAAAATTGGACTGGAGACACGTTTTTATTTAAAAAAAATTAATACAGAAATTTATAAAATTGTGAATTATGATAGAAACCGCTCCGGTTGTTTTCAATATTGCAGCTAAAAAAGAGAAAAAAACTCGCACGTTATAGAATTTTATTAAAATCCCGTTCGTGGTGTCCCTCGATACATTTTGCTTCGCAAAACACTCGGAATGAGTATCCCTGTCCTGAGCTTGCCGAAGGGGAATCCATGAACACAAATTTTCATCCTTCGATACACCGCTCTTCGAGCGGCACTCAGGACGAACGGATATACTATAATTATCATTAATAAATTCTTTAAAAAACCCTTGATTTTTTCCTTTTAAATCTGATAAGTTAATAAATAAGAAAATCGGAGGTTTTTATGAAGAGGTTATTAACTTTATTATTAAGCTTATCAGTAATAAACTGCATTTATCCAAAAATTGGAGCATGTAGAGACGATGATGATTGCATGCCAACATTTTATTGTGATCTCAATAAAGGTAATGACGCGAGTTCCCAAGGTGGACAATGCAAAAAAGATCCTTTTTACCTAGCTAATTAATGCGATAATTTTTACAAAAAAAAAGGCACATTTTGAATGTGCCTTTTTTAATTTATAAAGATTTTATATCTTATTTTTTCTCAATCTGAGCTTTATGAGGATGTTCACTTCCTGCATAAACTTTTAATCTTCTTAAGAAATGATTTTGTAATTTATTTTTTGGAAGCATTCTTTTTACTGCTAATTCAATTAATCTGTCAGGATTTTTTTCCAACATCTTTTTAGCTGTAATTTCTTTATAACCACCTACATAACCTGTATAATGATCATAAATTTTATCAGTTAATTTTTTTCCGGTTAAAACGATTTTATCAGCATTAATTACAATTATATAATCACCTGACATAGTATGGGCAGTATAATGAGCCTTATCTTTTCCTCTTAGGCTGTCAGCAATTTGAGTTGCCAATCTTCCTAAAATTTTACCTTGCGCGTCAATTACTTTCCACTTTGGCTTTGCATCTTCTTTTCTTAAAAAGAATGTTCTATTCATATCCATTGAATTAGCCTTTTTCTTGATTTCTAGTGTGTTTTTAAGAACTAAACGGGATTAGTAATAATTTAAAGCAAAATAGGCCTATAGTCAAATAATAAAGCAACTGGTAGAATAGGACTGAGCTTATCGAAGGGTACGAGCAATTCAGGACTTTTTATGCAAATAACATATCTCACACTTTTACCGCCAATATTAGTACTAATAGCAGCATTTATAACAAAAAAAATAAAAACTTCACTTTTTTTAGGAATATTTTCAGCGGCATTAATTTCTAACAATTATGGAATAAAAGATACATTAACTTCTATCTTTAGCCGCTTTTACGATCAGTTTAAAGATATTGATAATTATTATTTTTTTTCATTAATTTTTATCCTTGGAATAATTATCGCTTTAATTACAAAAACGGGTGGCGCGCAAGCTTTAGGAGACATAATAATAAAAAAAGCAAAAAGTAGAAAAGATGCTGAAACATCAACTTTACTACTTTCAACATGCCTGTTTATTGATGATTATTTAAACTCTTTAACAGTTGGTTATGTAATGCGCCCATTAACCGCAAAATTTAATATTCCTCGCGTAAAATTAGCTTACTTAATTGGTGTAATGGCGGGGTCATTAGTTGTTATAATGCCAATTTCAAGCTGGGTTGGAATGTTAATTGGTCAATTAAGTTTATCAGGTATTTCATTAGATCCCGCTGCAAAGCCTATAATTTTAGCTGATTCATTTTTTGTTTATCTAAAATCAATCCCATTTATTTTTTATTCTTTTATTATGATCGCCTCAACATGGTTTATTGTAAGAAGAAGAATTTCTTATGGGCCAATGCATCAATTTGAAAAAATTGCAAAAGAAACAGGAAATTTATTTGGCGGCAAATTTGTTAAAGAAGAAATTTTAGAATCTACAAAAACAACACATTCAATTCTAGACTTTTTCTTACCAATTTTAATTTTAATTTTCTCGGTAATTATAGGAATTCCATACGTTGGCGGATATTATTTGTTTGGTGGAACTAATACATTAATTCAATCATTTCAATATTCAAATGCATCTTTGGTTTTATGTATCGCTAGTGCTTTATCTTTAATTATCAGCTTAATTTTTGCACTAATTAGAAAAAAAATTAAAATTTTTGATACTGTCACAATCACAAAAAATGGTATTGAAATGATGTTTGCTTCTGTTGTAACAATTATTTTTGCATGGGTTTTTGGGTCATTTTTAAAGCAGGATTTAAAAACAGGCATTTATCTTGCCGATCTACTTTTAGGAATCGTAAATATTCATATTTTACCGCTAATGATTTATTTAACTTCAATCATTATTGCTTTAGCAATAGGTTCATCTTGGGGAACAATTGCAATTTTAGTTCCAATAGTTGTGCCGATGGTATTAACATTTTTAAATATCCCAACACCTACATTGTTTGAAAATGTGATTTTATTGCTTCCATGCATTGGCGCAATATTTTCTGGTTCTATCACTGGTAATCATTTGTCACCAATTTCAGATTCAACTATTATGGCTTCAACGAGCACAGGAGCGCATATTATTGATCTTGTAAAAGCAAGATTTTATTATGTAATTCCAAGCGTAATTGCGACATCAATCTCGTTTTTAATTATCGGCTTTTTAATAAATAAAAATATTTATTTAGCATTAACAAGCTCAATTTTAGCTGGGATCTTAATTTCTTTTGGTCTTTTGTTATTCATGCAAAAAATATTTAGAAGATCATAAAATAATTAATGCCATCTGAACTAATTTATATAATTAATTAGCTGTTTTAGCTAATTTTTATAAAAACTCTTGTTTTCAATCAGAAATATTTGTTAGGCTGATTTTGTAGATAAAAAAATGTTAAAAAGGAGTTATTTTATGAATTTTAAGAATGTTTTACTAATTTTGTTAGTTAGTATTTCAGTAATTGGTCAAATGAAGGCTGAAACATGCTATTGCTCAATTCAATGTGGCCCGAGAGAATTTATAGAAGGCCAAGATAAACCTAAAATTGTTTCAAAAAGCGGATTTGGTCCAATTTGTTTCTGTCGAGACCGTGACATAAAAAAATTTAAAAAGAATAAATGTAATCCTTCGCAAGAAGAAATTAATTCATTAGATGCATGTTCTTAAAATATTGAATATCTAGAAAAAGGGAAAAGAAAATAATCTTTTCTCTTTTTCTATTTAATCATTAATTTTTCAATTTCATCTACGGATTTTGGCAAATGTTCACTTAAACAAACAACTCCATCTTCTACAATCCAATAATTATCTTCAATTCTTACGCCAATATTTTCTTGCGAAATATAAATTCCAGGCTCAATGGTAATAACATCGCCAGGTTCTAAAGGATTTGCATAATCACCAACATCATGAACATCAAGTCCTAAAAAGTGTCCAATACCATGTAAAAAATATTTTTCATAATTTTTTTCTTTTAAAAACTCTCTAGCGATATGATTTAACGATTCATCCGGTTTTTCTTTATTACTTAACCAAAGTCCGGGTCTTGCAATATCTGCAATATATTCTTGAGTCTCTAAGACAATTTCATAAATTTCTCTTTGTCTTTTTGAAAATTTACCCGAAACAGGATAAGTTCTTGTTAAATCACCACAATAATGTTCGAATTTAGCTCCAATATCAACAACTACCAAATCATTTTTTTCCATTTTTTTATTATTTGCTACATAATGCAAAATTGTTGAATTTTTTCCTGATCCGACAATACTTGGAAATGCTAATTCGCAATTTGAGACCGTAAAAACATATTCAATGGCTGCTTGAACTTCATTTTCAAATTTCCCAGACTCAATTACTTGAATTGCAGCTTCTTGACCCAAGATTGTTATATCAACTACTTTATAAAGTGCTTCAATCTCTTTTTGAGATTTTTTTCTACGCATTTTTGCAACGATTGGAGAAATATCAATGAGCGAATTTTCAAAACCAGGTAAAAATTGGTTAATGCGATTTAAAATAAATCTTTGTTCAAAATATTGTCTTTGATTTTGCGGATTTAATGTAAAAATTTTTCCATTTTTATTTATAACTTCTCTTAAATAAGAAATTAAATTCATATATTCTTCAGAATCAAAAAAAGGATAAAATTCATAACCTTTTATTTTTTCACCCAAATAATTTAGTTCATCAAAACCTATGTCAGCTGGTTTGCAGGTTAGTGGGTCAATACAATTTGCTATCCAATGAGCACGACTTTGCCCGGTATTTGCAGCATAAAAATTGGAAGTTCCATCTAGATTTAATGAAAAAGCAGTTCCGGGTTCACTAATTCCAGTAAAATAATAGAAAGAACTTTCTTGTCTAAATTTAATTGCCTCTTGCTCAAAATTTCCAAAAAATAAAATTATTCCATTTTTAACTTCGGGAAATTTTTGCTTAACTAAATTTACTAAATTTTCTCTTCGTAATTTAAAATCTGCCAAACTAAACATTTTCTTAACCTTAAAAAATATATTAATATTTAATCTACTAACATTTAATTTTACAAAAGTATTAAAAATTATGTATAAAATTTTTCTAATTTCCTTAATTTTAAAATTGTCATTTTTGAACTGTTCGGAAATAGAGATTGTTACTTTACATATTCCATTTGAAGATAAAGAAATTCCTGAACTTCAACTAATTGAAGCAATCAAACAAAATAATTATGAAACAGTAAAAAAATTATTAAAAGATAAAAATATTGATCTGAATTTTCAGGATGAAAATGGAGAAACCCCATTAATTCATGCCTCCAGATGTAGAGATTATAGATTTACCCAGTTATTAATTGAAAAAAATGTTAATCCAGCTCTGGTAAATAAATATAATGAAAATGCTGCATCAGCGGCATTCAATCACAAAAATATAAAAGCCGCACGACAACTTCTGAATTATGAAGAAGAATTTGCCAAAAAATATGTTGAACCTAGAAAAACGTTTCATAAATTTATTATTTACTTCAGTGGAAAAAATGACGAAGAAATAAAAAAAAATAAATTAAATTTTATAAAAAAGGATCTATTTAAGAAAAAACTATCATTTTTTGAGGCAAAAAAATTAAAGAGAAAAAAAGTTTTAAAGAAAGATGATTATGTAACATATACTGATATAACTGATAGTAATGCAGTGGAAATTAGGGTAAAAGAATCAATAAACTATACTAGTCTATCTGAAAAAATCCCCCATTTAAATAAATTCAAAATTAAGTCAGTTGAGATAATATATGAGTAGATCTTTTTTGACAATTTACATTTTTTATATATAATTTTATTAATATATCATTTCTATTTGTCATTTGGAGGAAAAATGAAAAAGCTCGTATTAACATTAATCCTATTCAATTCGCTTAAATTATTCAGTAGTGAAATAAGTCAAATTACTTTTCATAATGATGAAAATGCCCAAACTTTACTAGGTCAGGATTCTCTTCTTCGAGAAACACCTAAATTCGTAAGAAAATTCATTATTTATTTTGAAGATTCACAAGCAAAAGAAGAATTTTTAAAATTAAGCTGCGAATTTGAAACTTTTAAGAAAACTCTTCTACCATCAGATTTATCTAATGATAATAACGATATGCTTTGTTTTGCTACAAATAAACCGCAATTTGAAGAGCAGCAGAAATAATTAATTCATTTTTTAATAAGATTGCAATTAAAGGAATCAGCTTCGTTTATCAGGATTAAAATGAAAAAAATAATTTTCCTAATAATTTTCTCACTAATTTTTATTGCAAACACAAAAACGGATATTTTGCAAAATATTGATCAAATAAGTTCAACCGTTGGACTGTTTACAATTTTAAATAGCATTGAACGAGAACAAAGACAGTATCCAACTGAGTGTCCTGATAAAATAGCTGGGTGCGAAGTAATGCATTATAATGTTGAAACTATAACAAAATTAAATTCTAACAAATTTGCATTAGGCGCGTTTTTATTTGCTGCAGGTTTAAAAAATTTAGATTTAAGAAAATTAGTTCTTTCATTACCAGCAATGTACCTTCTAACAAAAGCAAATTATAAATTCCAAATGTTAAAAGAAAATTTTTCAATTGAAGAATTATTAAAGAGAACGCCAAAAATAATTGATAATATTATTCAAGCAACTTTGATTTCTTTGGCATTATACGTGAAATGATTTAGTATCTCTCGATACAATTTTTCTACGAAAAATCACTCGAGATGATTAGGTTTAAAGTTTGATGATTTGGTTATGCAAAAGTAAAGAAAACATTTTATATTTTTCATAACTTAAAATTAGTTAATAATATTAACTCTTAAAATGGTCTTCTATCAGATAATGCTTTATACAAAGTAACACGATCCATATATTCTAATGAGGAACCCACGGGAACACCTTTTGCAAGACAAGAAATTGAAACATCAATATCTTTCAATTTATTTGCAATATAATTTGAAGTGGCCTCGCCTTCAGGAGTTTGATTCATTGCTAAAATAATTTCCTTTATTCCAAAATTTTTAACACGACTGACAAGTTGTTCAATTGTTAAATCTTCGGCTGAAATTCCATCAAGCGGACAAATGGCACCCCCAAGAACATGATAAAGCCCAAGATAGCCGCCCGTCTTTTCAATTGCCAACAGTTCTTGCCATGTTTCAACAATACAAATAACTGATTTTTCTCTTTTTAATGAATCACAATAAATACATTTATCAGATTTTTCTTTCCAGGTAAAACATTGCTCACATTTGGTAATGTTCTTTTTTGCTGTCTGCAAAGCAGTACAAAATTGCTGAATTTTATTTTCATCCATATTTAGAAAATGAATTGCAACTCTATATAAATTTTTTGAAGCCAAATATGGTACTTGTTGTAAATGCTTTAATAATAATTTTATGCTGGGCAATTGTTCCATGATTATGCCGATTTTTTAACCATCGAATATAATTTTGTTTGCACTACAGATAAAGCTGCGCTAACAAAAATAAATAATGACAACCCTGCAGGCAATCCTGCAGAAAATGCAGAGAATAATAATGCAATTGCAAATGTCGATAATCTCTGTTTTGCATCTGTCGCCGTAAATAATGAATGCAAAATCATGCTAATACCAATTAAAATTGGTAAAACATAATATGGATCTTTAGCAGATAAATTTGGAATCCATAAAAATGGTTCGTGATATAATTCAATGGAATTTGTAAGGACACGATTTAGCGCAAAAAAGATTGGAAATTGTAAAAGTAAAGGCCAACAACCTGCCATATCAGCCATGCCATGTTTTTTTAGTAATTCTGCTCTTGCCTGAGCTAAAGCATGTTTATCATCTTTATATTTTTGCTGAATATATTGTAATTTTTTTTGAAATTCCACACGCTTCTTCATACTTTGTTCGCCACGTAGGGTGAAAGGAAGAAGTAAAAGTTTAATTAAAATAGTTAATAAAATAATAGCTAAACCATAACTATGCACAAATCCATAAATAAACACTAAAATTGATAACAATGGTTTAGCAATTACTGCAAGATATCCATAATCTAAAACTTTTTCCAAGCGTTGATCCACAGCAACAAGATTTGCAGATTTTTTTGGTCCAAAATAAAAAGATAAATTCCATAATGATTTATCTTTAATCGCAGGACCTTCTAAAATAGAAAAATATGAATTTATTCCCATAGATTTAAAATATCCGCGTTGCGTAAATTTATTTGTATCTTTAACCATTGCATGAACAAAATAACGATCTTCTAATCCAAACAATGAAGGAATTTCCCAATAACGTTCCAGTAATGATGGTATCGCTCTTTTAACAACATTATTTGCTTCATTAAAAATACCTTGAATTATATCATTAACATCCAAAGGCAAAGGTGACGGATAAAAAATTCTTAATCTTATATCTTCAGATAAGGTTTTAGCTGGTTCAATAATTATTTCTAAATCAATCTGACAAATATGTTTATAAATTTTGAAATTTTTAATAATTTTCCCACCATCAAAATCCGCCATGTAAGACAGTAAAGCGATTTCATCAGTAGCATTCTGATTTATTAATTTATAATAAAAAGGAGTCTTTTCATTAAAAGCAACTAATAAACACCTATCTTCTTTTGCAGTTGCATTAATAGTTTTAAGCAATTGTTCTTTTCCACTGACAGAATGTTTAAATTCTGCCTTTACAATTGAAGCTCCATAATTAGAAAACAAAAATTTAGCAAAATCAGTTTCAATTAAACTGTTTTTTTCTTCAATTGATGGTTTTGTATCTAAAAAATCAATTTCTAAATCTAACGGCCTATGTACTTCTTTAACTCTTGGAGCAACCTTACTACGACCAGATTCTAATTGTTCATGAGCTTTCACATCTGAATTTTCATTAAAAAACATATATTGGCAAAATAGTGTAATTAAAAAAGCAAAAGAAATAGGAATTAAAAAATCTTTAAATTTGAAATTCATAACAAACCTTATTAAGACGTAATATTAATAGCAATTTATTTTAAATAATATCAAAAAAAAATCATTCAATCTATACCAATTCATTGCAATTATCCTAAAAAACCTAACTTCTTTGCTTTTCATAATTAATTTTGCTAAAGCTTTAAAAAAGAGAAATTTATTAAAAAGGATAAAAAATGAAGATGGAAAAAAGGAAATTCAGGATTGGAGATTTTGCTCAAAATTTAGGTGTTAAAAATTTTGTTATTCGCTTTTGGGAAAAAGAATTTAATATAAAACCAACAAGATCTGAAGGTGGACAAAGATTTTATAATGAAACGGATTTTGAAAAATTTAAATTGATTAAAGAATTATTATATGAAAAAAAATTCACTTTAGAAGGCGCAAAGACAGAAATAAAGCGGATTAGTATAGAAAAAACTAATACAATTATCCCTTCACAAAAAACATCACTAAACGAAGATTCAAGACAAGAAATTAATTTTGAAGTGAATCAAAAATTAGATGAATTAAAAAAACAGCTTTCAAAATTAAGAGAACTTTTGTAAAATTTATTTATGTAAAATTTTGAGTTCATGGTTCGATACATTTTTTCATTCGCTTTAGCTCATTCAAAAACACTCACCACGAACGGTAAAATAAAAAACTTATCTCCGATCATCCTGAGTGATTTTGCATAAGCAAAATTGTATCGAAGGATTCATTCTATAAAATAAATTTCACGGAAAATTTAAATGTATCATAAAAAAATTCACATTCATTTTGTTGGCATTGGCGGAATTGGCATGAGTGGAATTGCCAAAATCCTAAAAAATCAAGGTTACAATATTTCAGGATGCGATCTTGATATTGAACAAAGAAGCATAAAAGAATTAAAAAAAATTGGTTGTGAAATTATTTATGGTCATAATACGCAATTATGTAATGATTCCTCAATTGATATTTTAGTTTATTCGTCTGCAATAAAATTATCTAATCCTGAAATTATTTCTGCTCAACAAAGAGGAATTCCGACAATTCCAAGAGCATTAATGCTAGCTGAATTAATGAGAACAAAATACAGCATTGCAATTGCAGGAGCTCATGGAAAAACTACAACAACTTCAATGATTTCTCATATTCTTATTGAAGCACAGATGGATCCAACGGTAATTATTGGCGGACATTTAAAAAATATTTCTGAAAATGCACAATTTGGCAAAGGCGATTTTCTAGTAGCAGAAACAGATGAAAGTGACAGATCTCTTGAACTTTTAAAACCAACCTTAGCGATTGTAACAAATATAGATCTTGAACATTTAGAAACTTACAAAGATCTTGATGACATAAAAGAAACTTTTAAAAAATTTTTAAATAACCTTCCGTTTTATGGAAAAGCAATTTTATGTATTGATGACCCGGAAATAAGATCAATTTTACCACTTGCGCATATTAAAACGTTAAAGTATGGAATTGAAAATCAAGCTGATACGTATGCAAGAGATATAAATTTATTGCCAACTCATTCAACTTACAATTTATTCAATAAAAATGAATTTTTGGGAGAAATTCACATTAATATGCCAGGAAAACACAATGTTCTGAATTCACTGGCAGCAATAACTCTTTGTCTAGATTTAGAAATTTCTTTTGAAACAATTAAAAATTCTTTAAAAAATTTTAAAGGTATAGATAGAAGATTTTCATTTAATGGAATATTTAAAGGAGCTGAAATTTTTGATGATTATGGCCATCATCCAATTGAAATTTTGAACACTTTGCATGTAGCAAGAAAAAGAGCTAAAGAAAAATTGCATGTTGTTTTTCAACCACATAGATTTACAAGAACTCACAAATTATGGAATCAATTCTTGGAAATTTTTTTAAATACAAAAATTGATAATTTAATAATTACAGATATTTATCCTGCAAGTGAAGCGCCTATAGAAAATATCACAAGCGAAAATTTTGTTAAAGCCTTAAAAGAAATAAATCCTGATTATCCGGTTACTTACGTACCATTGGATAAAGAATTTGCAAATATTATTAAAGAAATAAATAACATTGCCAATGAAAATGATCTTTTATTATTACAAGGCGCAGGAAAAATTAATCTAATTGCTACAAAATTAATGAAAAATTAATTTATTTTAATCTTTTTTCTCACTTTCTAAAAATTTTTTCAATTCATCTACTGATTCAAAAAGATTACAATATACTTTTAATTGGTTTTTTAAAGTAACTTTTGGGTATGGCACCATTTTCTCAGTTATATAAAATAAACTTGATTTTTTGATAGACTTCTTCTCGAACTTGTAACTTGGGCTGGAAAATGCGAAACGTATTTCATAAACATCTCGACCTGGCGTTAATGCAATTTCAAGATACTCATCTTCTTCACAAATAAATTCATCTAAACTGCATTCACCATTTGCAGATAATTCTATTGATTTACCCTTAATGTAAACATATTTATCGAAAGAAGTAGCATTAACAATCTTAGTTCCAAAACAATTTAAATTTAATAAAAGAGAAAATGCAAAAATCAAAATCTTATTTTTCATGAAATTCCTTAAATAAAATTATCTATTGAAGTCTGATTAAAGAATAAGAATTAATCAAATCTCCTTGATAAAATTTTCTTTCTGCAATTATCGTTACAGAAGAACTTGTATCCAACTTATTATAATTATCAACATCACAATTTAACGAAAATGTGTACCATGCAGACACATTGCGTAAAATCTGGTACTCACTCTTACAATACGCCTTATCTACAATTCCTATTCTTACAAATTTATTTTTAGAATTAAAAAATTCCTGGAAAAAATTAGAACTTTTTAAAGAATGTTTACCTTGTTTAAAAGGAATTGTATAGATCATGCCACCTTCATTAATTAACCATCGTTCTGGCATTTTTCGATCACTAAAAGTAAAAATAAAAGCTTTATCTTTGTTATCAATTTTATTATCAATAAAAATATCTGGATGTTCAGCTTGAATTGACGCTTGTTCTTTTCTATCAGCATCATCTTTTAAGTCTGCAGAATTTAAAAAATTAACACTAATCAGTAAAAGTAATAATGATTTTTTCATAAAACACCTTCAAAAAAAGTTAATAATGCAATTATTTGACAGAAAAATTTATTTGTTTATCATCACCACACTCGACAGTAATTGTAATAGAATCTGATTTAGTTTTTCCTAAAGTTTTAATTTTGGAATCGACTAAATTCATAGAAAATACTTTAATACATTTTAAATATGCGTTCTCAAAAACTGCTAAAAGAAAAAAATTATTTTCGGAGTCAAAAAATTCATTAAAAAGCTTATGATTTTTAAAATTAAATTGGGAATCAAAGTTTTCAATTTGAAATTTTAGTTTCCTTTGCACAAGCTCACTCAAATCAGTATTGGACCACCGCCCGCCATCTATAGGCGATTTTGAAAAACCAAATCTAAATTGAAAATTTTCTCCTGATTCGTTGATTAAAAAAATATCAGGGCGATTTTGCTCATCTTCAGCTTCTTTTCTATCAGCATCAGACACATTTTCTTTTTGTGGATAAGTTCCAAAATCTTCATCTCCATAAAATTCAGATGAATTTAAAAAATTAACACTTAAAAGTAAAAGTAATAATGATTTTTTCATAAAACACCTTCAAAAAAAGTTAAATTAATAATGTAAATCTGTCTCTGATTTTTCTTTATTTTTTAATATTTTAATAATCTACCTTTAGAAAAGAGTCGAACACTATCTTCACCAAAACAAACAACTTTAGGTTTTTTTAATTGAAATTTTATTTCTGTTTTCTCTTGTAAAATTTGCAACTTAATTCCCCTTTCAACATCACTTTCTTGAATAATAACGATTTTTTGATCCGGATTTTCAGGTGCGCCGATTGAGAAATCAATATTTACTAGTCTGTTTGCTAAAGAAAAATAAATTGAAAACGATTTATTTTTCTTAATCTTTGACAATGTTTCACTATCAAATGCAATGACTTCAGATGGTTTAATAAAAAGATCTCCAGGAATACAATCTTCTCCAATTCCAATTGCATAACTGATTTTCATATTTGTCAAATTTTCAATATCAAAAGATGAAATTTTGAAAAATAAAATATTCAAAATAAAAGTTAACAAAATAATGTGTTTTTTCATGAGCGTCCCCTATACCTTCCATTTATTTAATAATGCAAAATCAAGAAATTAAAATTTTCTTGATTTTTTTTAATTTCAATTGGTAATATTAAAATATCATTTATTATCACTTAAAAAAAGGAGAAAAATTGATGAGAATTAGATTAATTCTTATCATTTTAATGCTAATTATAAGCATTTTAATAGATAAAATAATACACTGCAATTAAATCAGAATTTCTAATTAAAATTATATAAAAAATATTTAAAGAGGTCAACCTTATGAAATTTAAAAAAATATTCTTAATAGCACTAAATTCAATCAATTTAATGCCTATTCAGGCGGATAATGGCGGAAGTGTTGCTGCAGGTGTTTTAGGTGGTTTAGCGGTAGGAGGAATAATTGGAGCTGCATCAAGACCAAGAAGAGAGGTTGTTTATATGGAACAACCATCTTATAGGCCATTAAGAAAAATAGATTTAACTGAATGGGAAATCAGACTTAATGAATGGCAGGAAAGGCTTAGCGAAGAAGAAACTTTATTAAGCAATAGGGCCAGAAATATGGCCAAAAAAGACAAAGAACTAAGAGATAGAGAAAAAAGATTAATGCAGAAAGATAAAGAGTTAAAAAATAGAGAAATTAACATTATCAGACGTGAAAAAGCCCTAAAAGAGCGTGATAGCCAAACATCTATACAAGAAAATGAAAAATAAAAGATTAAATATTTTCACCATCAGTCTTCTTTTGAATAAAGACAAAGATATTTAATTTTTTTGACTTTGTTCTTATAGAAATTACCGCTATTTTATTCGGTTTTTCAAAAATTAATAATTCTTCAAATGTTGAAATATGATATTTTTTATCCCACCCGAAAATTTCCATTTCTTGAATAAAAAATTTAAGAAATTCGGATAAATTTATTGATGTTTGAAAAGCATATGAATTTGCTGAAATTCCACAATTCAACGGCTCAATATCTAAAGGCACTGGAATATCAGCAAATTTAGCTTCCTGCTGAAAACTTCTGAAACTTCTTTCTGTAATTTTATTTTTTGAACAACCAAAAAAAATTAATAAAAAAATAAACTTTAGAATATAACTGTAATTTCCCAATAGTCTCATCTATTTCAAAAAATTATCAATTATAATGAGGCTTCTTCAGCTTTATTTTCATTGCCAGACTGTAGCATTTCTTCTTTTTGTTCTTTTGTTAAAATTTGCTCTTGAAGACGTGCAGCTTTACCTATTCTTTCACGTATATAATATAATTTAGCGCGGCGAACTTTGCCTTTTTTAACAAATTTAATTGATTCAATTAAAGGTGAATAAAAAGGGAAAATTCTTTCAACAGCCACTGAATTTGCACTAATTTTACGAACGGTAAAAGTTGATGATGCTCCATTTTTATGAACACATATTACATCGCCCTGAAAAACCTGTATTCTTTCTTTATCGCCTTCTTTTATTCTCTGAGCTACAGCAATAGTATCTCCAGGTCCAAAATCAGGAAATTTAACATCACTAACACCTAATGAACCTATTGTTTCTTTTGTTAATTTTTTTGCTTTCATATGGAGATAACCTTAAATTTTTGGTAATAAAAGTCTTAATATCTTAAAATATAGTTCAAAAATTAATTAATTTCAATTGAAGATTTTATTTTATATCTTCCAATTTTAAATCATATTTAAGTATTAACTTAATACCCTGGGGAGAATAAGTATTACATAAAATAGCTTGGAATTGTTTGAAAAACTTTTCGTTAGCCTGACTAAAAATCAAATTATATATATCAAAAAATTTATATTTTTTAAGTTCGGCAAGCCTATATTTATATAAGTGTTTACATTGCTCTTTATTTCCAGATCTAGACTCAAGTTCATCTCTAAGTGTTTCAGCACTGAGTGATAAGTATTCAAATGTTGATTTTTCGATTTGAAAAATCTGTATTAAATCCTCAGAAAGATTATTATACAGATTCCCAAAATGTATTTTCATTTCTTCACCGTGAATAAACTCAACCAGTCTTTTCAAAAAATTTAATACATGATCGAAATCTTTAAACTTATCAATTTTTTTTGCAGTTTGAACTACATTTTCTTGCAAATTTTCTGCATTTACTTTTTTCTCAAGTTCAGCCGAATAATTATTCGCAACAAAAATTGCTGATAAAAGCAAGATAAACTTAATATTTTTTAACATTTTTATGCCCCCCAAATTGACTTAATTTAATAATATAATTATTTTAACAAATTATGACAAATTGTCAATTTTATTTTCTTTGATATTTATCCCTAACCAACGATCAAAAATAATAGAACAAGCTGATCTGACAGATAAGTGATTAAAATCAGTAAAACTTTCAATTGGAAGCGAAATACACTAACTTAAAATGTTTAAGTCTTTAATCGCTTTGGATATAAATACTTATTTTGAATATGATCACTACAGTTTTGTGTTAAGCAGTAATTATAAACTTCAATATATATTTGAATAAGCCTATCAATATTTTCTTCAGCAAATGTTCTATCGCTTTCATCAAATTTTTTGATCTCTTCTTCAGTCAAAAATAACTTTAATGCTCTATTTAAATCATAATTATAATGTTGCCAACGATATCGTGGCGTTACTAAATCAAATCTAATTGGAAAACTACCAGCTCTTCCTGTCACAATATATTGATTTAATGAATATATAAACATTTGTAAAATATCTATTTCTTTAAACGCGTCAAATTTATCCAATTGAATCAATTTTTGAATTTTTTCAGCTTCTTTTTTCGAATCCATTTCAGCACAGAAATCATTTGAAATGAAAAATGTCGCAAATAACAAAATAAAACTAATATTTTTTAACATCGGTAAATCCATATTAATCGACAACTTTAACTTGAATACGGAAGATTTAATTTGATTAAATCTTTATGCTTTTCTAAATATTCATCAAATCTAGTAAATTTAATTTTAGCCTGTTTAATAAGAATATTGTATAACTCTATTAATTTATGACAATTTTTGTACCATGTTTTAGCTAATTCTTCCATTTCAGAATAATACGCATAAAATTTGGGTTCATTTGCGTATTTATCAATTTTATCTTCTAAATCTACTTTTTTCGAAACATATTCTTTACCCAATTTAATTAACGCATCAATTTCATCCCTGCTTAAAAAATTCTTTAAATCTTTAATAAAATCATAATCTTCAACATATTGTATATCATCGACCTCAAATTTTCCGAAATCAATAACATTTACTAGGCGGTTTAAAAAAAATCGTAGACATTTCAAATGTTGAATTTCTCTTAATTGCTTAGAAACAGGAAATTCTCTATCGGGTGCAAAATGATCAATTTCCTTTTGTTTGTCAGTATTCATTTCTACTTCCATTTTTAAATCAGCTGAATAATTATTTATAGCGAAAACTGTTGCTGATAAAAGTAAAATGAATTTAATATTTTTTAACATTTTGATCCCCTAAATAAATCGTAATTTAAATATATATAAACGTATCAACTTATGACAAATTGTCAATTTTATCTTCTCTGATATTTATCCCTAACCAGCGATCAAAAATAATAGAACAAGCAGACCTGACAGATAAATGGTTAAAATCAGTAAATCCTTCAATTGGCAGTAATAAATAGTCACATTTTTCTAAGATATGTTGCGCCAAGCCATGACCAGTTCCAAAGACAAAAAGAACAGGTCTATCTTCTTGCCAAACCTTTGATTGATCAAAATAGGTAATTAAATTCGCATGATTATGTTTTTTTGCTGAAGTAGCAATTAAAATTGGTTTTTTTCCTTTAGATTCCTCAATTAATTTTACACATTCATCAAGATTATTCACCATTCTTACCAAATTTACTGCTTGAAACCTGTGAATATTATACTGTGGCCCTTCTGTTTGCCAAAAATCCATTAATGTTTGCACAACCTTTTGCTGGTCAATCAAAGGAGTAGAAATAAAATAATTTTTTAAACCGTAAGTTGCGGCAGCCCTAGCAATATCATGAAGATCTAATGAAGTAACAGAAGTTGTTCCTACAGATTTGTCTTTTAGTAAAACGTCATTATGCATTAAAACGGCGTAATGAGGCGGTATAAATTCCTTTGCCACATTTTTTTCTCCTTGATTTAACGGATAACTTTTCAGCCATTCAAAATGTTTTTTAACTGTTTTTAATGCCGCCATTTTTTCACGCCATTTTTGTATTAAGCCATGGTTTCCGGAACGGATAATTTCAGGAACCTGCATAGCTTTCCAACTTAAAGGTGAGGTATATTGCGGATAATCTACAAAAGGGCCGGAAAAAGATTCAGATTCAACTGAATCAGTTTTTCCCACGATTCCAGGAAATAATCTCAAAAAACTTTCTAAAAAACACATGGCTGGTAAATCACCACCCATTAAAACAAAATCACCGACAGAAATTACTAAATCTGAGTAATACTCTTCCACACGGGTATCAATACCTTCATATCTTGAAGAAACTAACAATAAATGATCTTGGTTTTTAATTTTTTGATACAAAGAATTTAACAATTTTTGATTTAATTTTTCCCCTTGAGGAGAAAAGAATATTTTAAAACTTTTTCCATTTTTTTGGTCTTGGTTTTCAATTGCTTTTTGAATAATCTCTGGCTTTATTAACATTCCAGAACCAGGACCAAAAGTTGGACTGTCTATTCTTTCTTTTGGTTGTGCAAAATTAAAAAAACTAACTAAATCAGCTTCAATTATTTTTTTTTCAGTTGCCCGCCCTATTAAACTTGTTTTTAAGAAAGGTTCAAACAATTCAGGAAAAAGAGTGAGAATTGATATTTTCATTCAGAACTATGCAGATACTGATTTCTTATGAAGTTTTTGAACTTTTTTAATAGCATCTGAAACTACAGCACCCTGAGAAACCCAATATTTAATTCTTTCTTCATTGAGTTGAACAATTTCATGTTTAATTGGATTGTATGCACCTAAATTTTCAATGCATTTTCCATCTCTTTTAGCACGAGAATCAACTGCTACTATACGATACATTGGAGAATTCTTCTTACCTACCCTTGAAAATCTAATCTTAACTGCCATTGCATGTCCTTTATAAAACCTCTATTTAAACATATCTTTAAAATTACCATGTCTCTTAAAAAGTTTAGCAAATTGCTTACTTTGTTCAAATTTTTCCAATAATAAATTAACATCTATTACGATTGTTCCTGAACCTTTTGCAATTCTTTGTTTCCTAGAATTATCTAAAATTCTGGGAAAAACCTTTTCTTTAACTGTCATAGAGTTTAAAATAGCTTTAAACTTCTTAACTTCAGCTTCACCCTTTTCCATTATCTCAGGCGTTAATTTTACTGATCCCATGCCAGGCAAATATTGCATAATTTTAGATAATGAACCTAAATTACCAACCATATCTAACTGACTTGCAAAATCCTGCAGTGTAAAATTTCCTGAAGATATTGCATTTGCTAATCTATCCTGTTCAGACTTTTTAATTTTACTTTCAGCTTTTTCAACAAGAGTGAGAACATCGCCCATTCCCAAAATACGCGTTGCCATTCTTTCAGGATAAAATAATTCTAAATCTTCAATTTTTTCACCTGAACCAATAAAAGAAATTGGCTTTTTTAAAATATATCTAAACGCAAATGCAGCTCCCGCACGTGTTTCACTATCTAATTTAGTCAAAATTGCACTATTAAAACCTATATTTTGGTCAAAAGCTTGAGCAACTTTTAGAGATTCTTGACCAGTCATAGAATCTAACACCAATATTTTATATTTAGGCTCCAAAATTAAATTTATCTCCTGTAATTCCTGTAACATTTTATTATCTATGTGCAATCTGCCAGCAGTATCTAAAATTAAATAATCATATTCTTTTTGTTTAAATTGATTATAAATTTCTTTAGCTGCTTTTATCACATCAGCTTGGCTGGAACGATAAAATTCAACATTAACTTGTTTCGAAAGAATTTCCAATTGATCAATTGCCGCGGGCCTGTAAAAATCTACAGAACCTAAAAGAATTTTTCGCGTCTTTCCCTTTTTTTTACTTAAATCCTGTAAATAATTGGCTAATTTTGCAACAGTGGTTGTTTTTCCTGAACCCTGAAGACCTAAAACCATTATCACGGATGGAATTTGAAAAGTAGGAGCAATTGCATTTTTTCCACCCAAAAATTCACATAATCTCTCATAAACAATTTTTATAAATTGCTGTCCGGGATTTAATGATTTTATTATTTCTTTACCTAGAGTTTCTTGCTTAATTTGATTTATAAAATCAATAACAACATGATTCGGCACATCAGCTTCTAATAAAGATTCACTTACTTGCTTTAAAGCATCATCAATATTGGATTCGGTTAATTTAGTGTTTCCATTAAAACTGGAAAAAATTGAAGAAAATTTTTGCGTTAAAAAATTAAACATAATATTTTATTGCTCGCAAGACAGGCTCAGGGCGAGCGATCACGTAAATTATTTAGATTTATTTAAGAAAAAGTTTAACTATTTCCGCTCGTGGTGAGCTTGTCGAACCATACGAGCTTTTTTAAATTCTATCAAATCAACAAAAAAAAGCTATTATCAATTTACTTTTTTCGCTGATATGTCCCAATCAAAACAGCTTCACCAAGAATATGCTCTTTCATTTTTTGTTTGAATTCTTCGGCTGTAAGGCTAACCTGATATTTATGAATGTCATCCATCGCAAATAATGTAAAAAAATATCTGTGGTTTTGACCAGCAGGAGGGCAAGGTCCCATATATTTTTCTTTTCCTGAACTATTTTTTAATATTTTAGCCGAAGGATATTTATCAATCGACATATTTTCCGGTAATTTATCAATGTTAGACGGCAAATTTACTAAATTCCAATGAATAAAAGTTTTACCCACAACTTGTACTGCATCCGGGTCATCTACAATTAAAACAAAACTTTTAGTGCTGGGTGGCGTTCCACTCCATGAAAGAGATGGAGATATATTCTGGCCATCACAAGTAAATTTTTCAGGAATTTTGCCATTATTTTCAAAAGCATTACTTATTAATTCAAATTTATTATTTTCACTAGAATCCTCTATCTTATCAGTATTATCCGTGTCAGGAATTTCTGATTGAATATTTTGTCCACCTATTGTACAAGATAAGATAATTAAAAAATTATGCTTCATTAAACCCTTTTTTTAAAAAATAATTTCAAATACAATATTATTTTGGCATAATTTATAAGTCAAAAGCAATAATTTGTTAGAAAAATAAAAACTGGATCTCTCGATACATTTTGCTTGCGCAAAACACTCGAGATGATTAGAGGTTATAACTTTTCAAATGCTTCAATATTTCATATGTATTAATGTCAAATTACAACATCTTTAACATTAAAATAATAACTAAGTCTAATCATCTCGAGTGATTTTTCGTAGGAAAAATTGTATCGAGAGATAACTGAGCAAAGTAATTCAAAATTTACTATTTCTTGACTGGAGAAAGTTGATTTATTGCAGCTTCAGCCAATAAGGTTGTAGAAGCATAAGCAATTGAAGCAAATGCTATTTGTCCAGCGACAGAACGGCCTAATTTTTTAGTATCATTTTCATCGGCAGTTGAATAAATTAAAAGACCACTTACGCCCAAACTTGCGGCAATTGCACTTTTAACATCCAAAACATTATATTTAACTAGAGCATAAGAAACAATTCTTACTAAGGAACCAAAAGCAGCTCCGTAAACAATATCTTCTTTAGTTAATCCATTTGAAGAATTTACAATTATTCCTGAAATTAAAATTAAGTTTAGTAACATTTTTTTTGAAAAATTCATAAAACTCCTTTAAAAGATTAGTTAAGTTAAACTTACTTAAATTGATTACAATTTATAACTAAAGCCGTAAAAACTGCAACAACAGTATAAAAAGGAGTTGAAACAACTCCTTTAAATCCATCACCTGATGTTTGAGCAGTTAAAAGATCATAAAAAAATTTAGTGCCGATTAAACCACCACCGCAAATCGCCGAAACGGCTGCAGATTCTTTAGAATTAGCACCGCTGGCCGAACACAATTTATAAATCGAACCAGACGCTAATCCAATAGCGACTCCAGACACAAACTGTTTTAGAAAATAATTTCCTTTAATTTCCGCAGAATTAACAAACAGCAAAGACAATAAGATAAAAAGACTTTTTTTCATGATTTTTCCCTCTCAGAAATTTATCAATTAGCTAGTATACAAAAATCGCAATAGAAATAAATAATTATTTGATTTAAAATGAAATATAGAATTAAATATTATTCCAAAAGATCGGCCACATTATGACAAAACCTCAACATTTTGAAACACATCAATATCCAAAAACTTTATTACTAGCAATAGAAGCGCCTTACAATCAGACAAAAGACATCAATTCCTATTTTGAAGAATTTAAAAATTTAGCTAAAGCCAATGGCGTAAAAATTGATGAATTTTTTAGTTTAAAAATCAGAGAAATTGACCCAACAACTTTCATTACAAAAGGAAAACTTGAAGAAATCAGGGAAATTTGCGAAAAAAATGAAATTGAACAAATAATAGTTTCTGAGCCGTTAACAGTAAAACAAGAAAGAAATTTAGCAGACTTTTTAGACAGAGAAGTTTTTGATAGAACTCAATTAATTTTAGAAATTTTTGAAAAATCAGCGCATACAAATGAAGGTAAAACTCAAGTTGAAATTGCAATGCTTCAACATAGAAAAGCGCGGGTCGCAGGCAAAGGCGTATTTTACGGACAACAATTAGGAGCAATTAACGCAAAAGGACCTGGAGAAACCGCTAAAGAAAGAGAATTAAGAACTTTAGAAAATCGTATTCACAAATTACGACAAAAAATTGAACAACTTCAAAAGACAAGAGAAACTCAGCGTAAAAGTAGATTAACAAAAAACATTCCATTAATTTGTCTTGTAGGATATACAAATGCCGGAAAATCTACAATTTTAAATACGCTAACAAAAAGCAACGTATTAGCTGAAGATAAATTGTTTGCAACATTAGATACAACAACTCGTGAACTTTATATAAATTCAAAAAAAAAGGGAGTAATTTCTGATACTGTTGGATTTATTCAAATGCTTCCACCTAATCTAATTGAGGCATTTAAATCAACGTTATCAGAATTACAATATGCTGATTTATTATTGCATGTTATTGACTTGTCAGATAAAAATTGGGAATCACAAATCAGAGTTGTTCATGAAATACTTGAAGAACTTCAAGTTGATACACCAATGTTATACGTATTTAACAAGATTGATAAAGTGTTAAATATTCAAGATCTTGAATATCAATTAAGAAAATTCAAACCAAATGTATTAATTTCTGCAACTACAATAGAAGGAATTCAGCCATTATCTGATTATTTAGATCAATGGGAAAAAAATTAATTACTTAAAAAATATTCATAATCAAATAATTATCAAAGATCTGATAAAATTATCATAAGAATCAGACGTCTTTAATCCCAGTTTTTTTAAATATTTATTTGTTAAAATAACCTGATGAGGAAAATAATTAATCAATTCAAAATAACTAGATATTTTGTCTAGCAATGAATGATATTTAGAGCTTATATTATTTTTTGCCAATTTCACATGAAAATCATTCATTCCTAAGGGAACATTACTTGCATAACATTTTTCTTGAAAAGATTTACAATATTTTTCTTTAACTTTTGCGCATAAAATATCTAGTTTCGCAAGCAAATATAATCTAATATTTTCTTTAGAAACTGAATCAATTTCTTCAGGATTAAATTTTTTAAGCTCCACCGCTATTTTCCGTTTTAATATATCTTCTTCACTTTCCGTATAAGTTAAAGTAGTATCGGATTTTTCGACTTCATAAACTTCTGAAGAATTAGAATTTATTGTAATTAAAAGAATAAAGTTAAAAATAATTTTTTTCATATTTATAAATAAAAAAATTTTTAATTATACATTTGACAATATTTTGAGAACAATTTTTCATCAATTTTTTTAATTAACGTTAATAAAAATTTAATCTGATCTTGGAATGCTTGCAGATTTTCTGCTTCAAGAATAATTTGATCAATTAATTGGTGAAATTTCTCATCAATTTTTGCTTTTATGCCTGCTTGACACTTTTTAATACTATTCGTATTCCATAAACGTTGACATATTGCTCTTTTTTTAGGTGATTCAACTCTGCGCCAACTAAATTTTTCGTATTCTTCAATTCCATCCAATGCAATTTCGCCATCTAGGTTAATAAAAAATATTTCAAGTTTATTTGCAAGATAACTTATTTCACAAATTATCGAGTCATATAAATTTACTTTATCAATTTCAATATTCAATTTATGAATTTCGTTAAATATTTTAAGATTTTTGATTGGAATTTCACAATTTTCATTTACAGCATCTATCATGCGTTTTATTACTTTGGCACTCATTTGTTTAGCTTCAGTGCCACTAATATTTTCAACATCACTAGAAAATGAATTAGCTGATTTCAGTGACTCAGCAGAATACAAATTAAAAATAAATGTAAAAGTTAATAAAATAATTTTATTCATATTTTCCTTAATCTACTTCAAAAAGTTTAATATATTGTTGCAAAGCCTTAATTTGTTGCTCATATTTTTGCTTTGATTCTACGTTAACACAAATATCACTAAGTATACCGTAATATTTTGGATCTATTCTTTTTTTTATTTTATTTCCTGCATATCTTAAATTTTCTATCTCTTCTTCAATATCTTCTTGAGATAAATTACACTCTAATGGTCTTTCCTTCTTCCATTGTAAATACATTAAATAATTTTCTTCGAGCATAAAAAACATTTTGCAATTTAATTGTTCTGCAAAATCCATTTTTTGAATATTTATAATTCTAAAATCAGAATTAATTGCCGGAACATCACTCAATGTTCTAACGCGTCTTAAAATGTTATAATCAGCTGAATTAGAAATAAAAAAATAAAAAGATAAAATTGATAAAATAAATTTGTTCACGAAAAATTCCCCCTAAAAAATAAATCCTATGTGAACAATATAACAGAAAAAAATAATTTTAAAAATTTATAATTCAGTTAAAATGATAACAATAAACAAAATAACCAATGCTGAATAATGCCTGATAAAATTCAAAAATTTAATAAATTCCTTAGAGAAAATCTTAATGAAAACCAATTAAAATCTGTTCTGGAAAAAGAAGGCGTGTTTCTTGTTATCGCGGGTGCCGGCTCAGGAAAAACAAGAGTTATTACTGCCAGAATTGCAAACTTAATTATCAATGAGAATCAAGAAACAAGTTCAATTGTTGCATTAACCTTTACAAATAAAGCTGCGAAAGAAATGCGAGACAGAATTCATGGCTGGATTGGATTTGAAAATCAGATTCCATTTATTGGCACATTTCATTCATTTTGTTTAAAACTTTTAAAATCAAATAGCCATCTTCTTGAAATTCCGGATTTTACAATTTTAGATGATGATGATCAATTAAAATTGATAAATACAATAATCCAAAGACACGCATTAAATAAAAAAGTTAATGCCAAGCAAATAAATTATCAAATTTCATCTATAAAAAATAATTTAACAGTTGGTTCAGTTGCATTTGATGAAAATAAATTAATTCAGGAAATTTATTTAGCTTATGAACATGAAAAGAAAATTAACAAAAGCTTAGATTTTGACGATCTGCTTATAGAAACCATAAAGTTATTCAGAAATAATAAAAAATTTAAAACCGATTTTCAAAATAAAATTAAACATGTTCTTGTTGATGAATACCAAGATACAAATTGTGTCCAGCATGAACTTTTAAAACAAATTACACAAAAGGTTTCTGCTTCTTCGGGTTCAACAACGTTTAAAAATAACCATTCTGATATTTTGGCATCTGATAAAAAGAATTTAGAAATTGAATCACTGTGTATTGTTGGAGATGAAGACCAATCAATTTATTCATGGCGCGGAGCTACTGTAGATAACATTGTTCATTTTAAAAATGATTTTACAGATACAAAAATAATAAAAATTGAACAAAATTATAGATCCGTCCAGCCAATTCTTGAAATTGCAAATAAAGTAATTAACAACAATAAAAATAGAAATCCAAAAAAATTATGGTCAGAAAGACAAGCAAAAAATAGAGTTTTGCAAATGACTTGTATTTCTGAATATAAAGAAGGAGAAATGATTGCAAATGCAATCAAATTTGTAAGCAAAGAAAAAAAAATAAATTCCATAGGAATTTTATACAGAACACATTTTCAATCACGCGCAATTGAAGAAGCATTAATTAAAAATTCAATTCCATATACAATTATCGGCGGAATTCAATTTTATGAACGTAAAGAAATTAAAGATCTGCTTGGTTACCTAAAATTAATTGTAAATCCATTTGATAAAATTTCATTTTTTAGAGTTATTAACTGCCCTCAACGAAAATTGGGCGAAAAGTTCGAAGAAGAATTTTATAATGAATGGAATGGTGAACCACTTTTAAACTTTATTGATGTTTCAAAAAAATTAATTGATCAGGGAACATTGACAAAAGTTAAAGAAGAATCGCTTTTAAGTTTTACTGAAATATTCTCTGGAATAAACAGAGAATCTTCAACATTACAAACTCTTAACCATATAATCACGCAAACAAATTATTTCCTTTATTTAAAAAATAATTTTGAAGAAAAAGAAGCCGAATCAAAAATAGAAAACATAAAAGAATTATTACGTGCTGCGCATCATTTTGAAGAACAAGGAATTAAAACAATTCCGGAATTTTTAGATCAAATTGCATTACTTCAACAAAAAATAGTTGAAGAAGAAAATAAAGAAGAAATTAATCGTGTGCAACTCATGACATTGCATGCAGCAAAAGGTCTTGAATTTGATCTTGTAATAATTGCCGGACTTGAAGAAGGAATAATTCCAAATAATCGCTCATTAATTAATGAAGCGGATTTAGAAGAAGAAAGAAGACTTTTTTATGTTGGAATAACAAGAGCAAAGGAATATTTAATTTTCTCCTTTGTAAAATATAGAAATTCATTCGGGCAAACAAATGCGCAAATTGCATCGCGTTTTCTTGAAGAAATTCCAGCAAATCTATCTTACAAAGAAGATACAACTTATTATTTAAATTTTTCTATGCAAATTTCTAAGGTATTTTCTGAATTTTTTGGCATCAATTCTTCAGCACATCCAAAAGTTTTAACATTTTCAGAAAAAATTATTCCTGCAAAAAAAGAATCGGCCACCCAAATTTTAGACAAAACTTCGATCGATAATTCTACGCAGAATAAATGGAAAAAAAATCAGCCAGTGCAACATAAAGAATTCGGTTTAGGAATTATTCAAAAAATTGAAACAAAAGCAGATGGAAAAATTTTTATTACTACAAAATTTAAAAATGGGTTAAAAAAAATAAGCTCAGAATTTTTAAACACAAAATAAGGATAAAATGAAAGTAAAAAAAGTTTCTAAAATTCTCTCAATAATTTTAATATATAATATTTTGATAACTCCAATTCAAATTAAAGCTGATAAAGCATTATGGATGGTTTTTGGTTTGTGCATCATACAACTATTTAATTCTCTATCGCAAAATACAAGCAGCATTATGACAAGGATGAGTGTTGATAGATTATCAGCAAACACAATTGTAAATTCTACATGTTCACTAAATCCTGCTGTTTCACAACATTCATTTCACGATTTACATAATACTTCAAATGCAACCTTGAATTCAAGTTTTGTTGGAATGGGACTGAGTTTTATGTGTTTGGCAATATTCTGGATAAAATACATGCAAATGTTGAGAAATGAACAAAGAGATAGAGTCAATCAATTAGTTACTATGGATGAAATGCGAGAAAATCATTTTCCAGCACCAGAAAGATCATCGGAAAATCACGATAGAAAAGATGGCTATATTCCGCCTGCTTATCAACCTTAAGCGCAAGATTAATTTAAATTTTTTAATTCATCAATTTTAATTAATTTGGTTTCTGCTGATTTTCTTTCTTTAATTTCAACAGAATTTTGAGCTAAAGTTTTTGTACTTACAACAATGCGATAAGGAATTCCTAATAAATCAGAATCTGCAAACTTTTCACCTGCATGAACTCCAATTCTGTCATCAAAAAGAACTTCTAAGCCTGAATTTTGAAATTGATGATAAATTGTTTCAACTTTTTCAATTTCATCTTTTTCTTTTGCCAATGAAATTAAATGATATTTATAAGGCGCAATATTTTCTGGCCAGATAATTCCTTTTTCATCATGCAAAATTTCTACAATTGCTCCCATTAATCTTGAAGTTCCAAGGCCATAACAACCCATCAAAATCGGATTTTGCTGTCCTGATGCATCTGTAAAAGTTAAATTAAATGCATCTGTAAATCTTGTTTTTAATTTAAAAATATTTCCAACTTCAATAGACTTATTTTGCACCAAATTTTTATTTCCACATTTAAGACAAGAATTTTGCTCTTCAATAATTTCTTTATTGATGGCAATCTTGCAATTTTCGCACAAAAAAATTATATCTTCACCAAATGGTGTTATTGTCTGAAATTCATGTGAATATTTACTAAAAATTCCACCTGATGCAAAAGTCAGGTATGTAATTTCTCCCAATCCACAACGATTGAAAATTCTTAAATAAGCATTAGTCATTTTTTCATAATATTGATCTAAATCATCTTCTTGAGCATGGAATGAATATAAATCTTTCATCCTAAATTCACGACAACGTAAAAGACCCGATTTTGCACGTGGCTCATTTCTGAATTTGGTCTGAATCTGGTAAACATGTTTTGGCAAATCTTTATAAGATTGAATATATTCACCAACCAAAGGTGTAACTACTTCTTCATGAGTAGGACCTAAAGCCAAATCCCTGTCACCTTCTCCTTTTAATTTAAAGAGGACATCAACTTTATCCCATCTTTCTGTTTTTAGCCAGATATCTTTGGGCTGTAAAGCTGGCATAAGTAATTCTTGCCCATTTTCACTGTTCATTTCTTCTCTGACTATATTTTCTATCTTAGTAAGAACTCTTAAGCCTAAGGGTAAATAGCTATAAACTCCAGCCATAAGCTTAGAGATATAACCACCTTTTTCTAAAAGCTGAGCATTTATACTTGCCTCCTGTTGAGAGGTATTTTTTCTTGTTTTGGTCAAAAGAGCTGATTGTTTCATTTTTTACCCTTAAATACGAATAATAAAGGCTATTATAGCTAAGATTCTCTGTACAGTCACTTAATTAATTCTAATTAATGAATTCAATGTTTTCTAGGTGTAAATTTACATAAACACAATTTATTGACATATTTTCTATCTGATATAAAATTAGAATAAATAGGGGGTTAAAATCATGAAATCTCAATCAATTTTTAAAGTTATAAATATCATTTTAGGGCTCTCTTTTATAAGCAATTCAAATGCATATATTTTCACTAAACATGAATTTGAAGGAAATAATAAAATTTATGGTTGGGGAGATGTGCATTTTGGAGATGCAATTAATAAACATCCAAAATTAAATTACAAACAAATAAAAGAAATAAACAAGCAACAAGCAGATCATTTGATAAATTTTTTGAAAAATTGTGATAGCAATTGCTGTGTTTTAGTCGAAGATATAACTGATATTGAAAACTCAGGCTTTGAGAAAGAATTTGTAAAAATAAATGATGAAAATTCAGATAATGACACTTTTACAAGTTTTTTAACAGATATAAATGAATTATGCAAACAAAATAATATAAAAATTATTAACGTCGAATGTAGATATGCCGGAACATTATATTTTGATTCGTTATTTATAAAAACTGAAAAATTTTTAAAAGCTTTATATGAAACAATAAATGAAATAAAAAATTATAATGACAATCCATTATTAAATAATTATTACAAAAAATTAATTCAAGAAGTTTTAAATAACAAAAAATTTATTTCAATTTTAGAACAAAATAAAGATAAATATTATGATGAATTAAAAGAATTAATAAATGAAAAAATGCACGAAAACTTTTTCTTTGATTATTGTGAATTAGTTGATGCAAAAATTATGCATGCAATTCACCAAAACAAAGATAAAAATGTACATATTTGCGTTGGTAATATGCATATTAAAAACATTGAAAATATAATCAAAAAATTGAATTATAAAAAAATCAATCCTAATGAAAAAGAAAAAAGAGAAAATCCATTAGAATTAGAAAAATATTTAAAATATGATGTTAAAAAATTAAGTTATAATTCAAATTACTTAATATTAATTTTATTAATAGTATTAATGCCAGTTGCATTCAGGTATTTAAATAGAAGATTTAATACAAGAAAAATTAAAAGTTAAACATATTTTTAAATTGACTGAAAAAATAATTCCTTCATTTTTATAAAGTGAAGGAATTATTTTTTTTAAAAAAGGAATAAAAAATGTGTTTTTCAGCTAAAGCTAGTTTTTTAACAAGTGGAATGTTAGCAGTAATGGGAATTGTAACTTTAGAAAAAATTAAAGAAAAAAAACAAATCTTATTTGCATCAATCCCATTAATATTTTCTGCCCAGCAATTTATTGAAGGAATTTTGTGGTTATCTTTAACAGGAAAAGCAAATCCGGAATTAATAAAGTTATGTGCATGGGGCTTTCTTTCAATTGCCTTTCTTTTATGGCCAATATGGATTCCAATATCACTAATTTTTTTAGAAAAAAAACTTAATAGAAAAAAGATATTATTTTCGACATTATTTATGGGAATTTTTGTAGCAATTCATAATGCATATTTAATGCTTCAATACGGTGTATCAGCTCAATTGACTGAAAACCATATTTTATATAATGTTTTTTATCCATCGCCAAGATTTCTTTATACGGCTTTGTATGTTTTTGCAACTGTCTTACCATTTTTTATATCAAGTGTTCCTTTAATGTGGTTTTTTGGTTTGGTTGGCTTTATTTCGCTAATAATAACCATGTTCTTCTATCTGAATTACTTGATTTCAGTATGGTGCTTTTTTGCAGCATTTTTAAGCGTTTTAATCTATTTGATTATTGTAAAGAGAAAGTAATGCTATGTTGCAGGTAGTAAATTTTTCCCTTGACATATCTATTATTTAATTTATAATAGAATATATATATTTGAATGGAGTGTTATGAAAAATTTTAAGAAAAATATTATCTTTTTATTAATTACTCTCTTTGGCATTCAAAATTTTCAACCAATTTTAGGAATGGACATCAAAGGGAAAATTGTAGAATCAAGTGTCAAAGTTTTAAATAGCAATAAGACAATATTAATTTTATCACCAGTATATTTGTTATATTTATATCAAATATTTAACGAGGCAGCTCGCTTTGCTCATGGATTTAAAAGTCTAACTTTTGATGAATACTTTGCTAAATTTAAAAAAACTTATTTTGAACAACAAGTTCTAATTAAAAAATTAAATCTTCCAGATGAGTTAATTGAAAAAATTAGCAATAATTTAAAATTAAATAAAAAAGTTGCTGAAGCGATAGCATGGAAATCTTATCAAAAATCAAACAATATTTTTGGTCAAACTCTAATAGGACAAATTTTTGATAAAATAGATCACACAATTTATCACATCAGTCATCGCATTTCTCCTGGGTCTATGGAACTGCTCGATCGAATTATATTGTTGCCGATTATTTTTCGCTTAGTGAAATTTTATCATGATAAAAAATTTTAAAAGAAATCTTATCCTTTTCTTAGTTTCTTTTATTGCAACTCAAAACCTGAGGGCTATGACACTTACAGATAATCTTACAAATAATGCTGCTAATTATTTAAAAAAAGCTGTACAAGTTGTTAATCAAAATGCCTCAATCTTGAGTCAAAAAATGGAAAAAGGATTTGATAAATTCATTCATCCAGTTTTAATGAGTAACAAAACTCTTTTAATTGGCTCAATACCTTTGATTATTGTAACATTAGGTCTGACTTTACAGCTAATCTATTTATTAAAAAAAAGAATAGAAAGAGAAAAAATTAAAGCCAAGATAAATGAAACGCTAATTAATGAAAAAAATTGTCTATTTTTATTAGCAAAGCAACAGTATGTTCCTGATGATATAATAGATTCAGTTCAAAATTCTTTACATGGTACAGTTCCTTCTTTACATAAATCCGCGCTTATTGAAATATTAAGAAAAGATAAAATAATGGAAGAACAAATGTCTATTTTTGAAAAAAAATATAAAAATTTAAGATTTTTATATAAATTATTATGGAGAAATAGAGGTGGGCCACTTTATTCGGATTTAGGTAGGATGACAAGTTTAAGTTTGGTTCTTGTTCCAACACTTATCTATAGATTTAAGCTTTATCCGATTAATCAAGAATTGAAAGAATTAAGGGAAAAATCGAAAATAGCATCTGAAGAATTACATAAAAGCCTTATTCATCTTTGGAGCGTATTTCATTATGATACTTAATTGGAATAAAATTTTTTAATAAACATCAGATTCATCATTAATAATTGGTTCTAAAACATTTTCATTAGAATTTGCTTTTATTTTATCACCAATTTTTACCGCAAGTGGACCAAATTTTGATAAAAGCAAATTTTTATCATTTGCCATATTTTCAATATCAGAATTTTCATCAAAAATAATATCTGTACCAATAATTTTGCCATTTTCAAGTATTGTACCTTCAGCCGGAACGATAAAATTACCATTTTTTGTTTTGATTATTTCATAAACTTTTTTGTTAATTGTCGGATTTTCCTGAACATATGGACCTTTCCATTTTTCAGGATGCAATAAGTTCATTGACCCGATTTTTGATCCGGCAAATTTTTCAACATTTAAAAAATCAATTCTATTTTTTAAATAATCAAAATGTGAAATTCCTGCATTATTATTAATGTCTTGAAAAATTATATTTAATTTTTTTATCTCATCAGCTATGATCTGATCCTTGTAACTTGGCATGTATTTATACACAAGCCAGATTGTTAACATAAAAAGAAATGCAAATGTGAAAGCTGTTGAAACTGAAAAGATTTCACTAAATTTTTTTGTATTTTTTTTCTTCATAAATTTCCTTTTTTTTAATTCATCAATTCATCCCGAATGTTTTTGCGAAAGCAAAAAATATCGAAAGATTAATAATATTTTAAAAGCATAACATTTTTTACTTCAGATAAAGTTTGTTCTGCAACTTTTAAAGTTTTTTCCGTTCCATCTTTTAAAATCTTCATCACATGATCAGGATTTTGTGCTAAAAGTTCTCTTCTTTTTCTAATTGGATCAATTAATTTTTCTAGAATTTCAAACAAATATTTTTTTAAAACAACATCGCCCAAACCACCTCGTTGATAATGCTGTTTTAATTCTTCAACTTTTTCCTTGTCATTGTCAAAAATATCCAAATAGGTAAAAACTACATTTCCTTCAACTTTACCAGGATCATTAACATGCAAATGATTTGGATCCGTATACATCTTCATAACTTTTTTATTAAGTTCGTCAGATGAATCTGATAAAAATATTGCATTTGATAATGATTTACTCATTTTTGCTTTTCCATCAACTCCAGTTAATCGTGAAGCTTTAGAAATTAAAGGTTTAGCTTCAGGAAAAATATTTGTTTTATAAATATTATTGAAAGTGCGGATAATTTCATTAGTTTGTTCGATTACAGGAAGTTGATCATCTCCAACAGGAATCAATGTTCCTTTAACAATTGTAATATCTGCCGCCTGACTTATTGGATAAGCTAGAAAACCAATCGGAACTTGTTCACCAAATCCTCTTTGTTGAATTTCTGTTTTAACGGTCGGATTTCTTTTTAATCTGTTTAGTGTGACTAAATTCATATAGAAAATAGTCAATTCGGCAATTTGGGGAATCAGCGATTGTATAAAAATTGTAGATTTTTCAGGGTCAATACCAACAGCAAGATAATCCAAAGCGACTTGTAAAACATTCTCACTTACTTTTTCAGGATGTTGATAATTATCAGTCAGCGCTTGAACATCGGCAATTAAAATATATTGTTTATATTGATTCTGTAACGTTACACGATTAATTAACGAACCAACATAATGTCCAAGATGCAGAGGTCCGGTGGGACGATCGCCAGTTAAAACAATTTCTTTATTCATATTAAAATTTTATCAATTTTATTTTTATAACTCAAATTAAACAAAAAAGTTGTAACTAAAAATAAAAAAATAGTAACTTATTTTTATTAAATACATTGTTAAAAAAGGAATGAAAATGTTAGAAAGCTTTCAATATTTATATATCATAAATTTCATTGATGTTTTTGAAATTTTAATCTTTAGCTTCGTAATTTATTATTTTTCATTGTGGCTTAAACAAGATTCCCAAAAAAAATTATTATCTTCATTTTATTTAATTTTTTCAACAATCTTTGTAACTCAGTTCTTTCAAATGAATGTCCTACATAATTTCTTAATTTATTTTTTTCCTGCAATTATAATGCTTTTTATTTTAGTGCATCAAAAAGTTTTGCAAAAAAATTTTATAAGTTTATTAAAAATTACACCTGAAAAACAAAGCCTTACTGATTGGTTAGAAATTTTAATGAGATCATCTTTAATTGCAATGAACAACAAAAAACAAATTATTGGTGTGATTGAAGGAAAAGATTCACTTTCAACTTTTCTTACTTCTTCATTTACCATGAACACACCAATTAATAAAGATGTTCTTGAAGTTATTTTTAATAGTCCTTCGTACGATCAGAATAAAATGATTTGGATTTCTCAAAATGGTTTTTTGAACGCAATTAATAGTGATTGGAATATTAAAAATCATGATTTGTGGATTTCAAAAGAAATCCAAGGTTTCGAAAATTGGAAACAAGATGCCATTTTATTAACATCAAAAATTGATGCTTTAATATTTAAAACAAATCCTACAAAACAGAACTTCGACATAATAATATTTGGTAAAATAATTGATAACGTTTTACCAAATAATGCAGTCCAAATAATTCAACAATTTGTAAGAAAAAATAATTTAGATTTAAAGAAAGGGAGTAATGAAATTAATTTTAAAACAACATCCACATCTAATCAACCACTCGCTTAAAGTTGTTTCTCTGATTTTTGGATATTTATTTTGGGCAATTTTAGCGCAAAATCAAAATGCTCAAATTAACATAAATATTCCAATTTATTTTTATGGATTAAAAAATAATTTAGAAATTGAAAGCCAGGAAAATCTTAAAGTAAAAATTGAAGGACGAAGATCAGATTTATGCAAATTAGATTTAAAACAATTAGCAGCTCATTTTGATATTTCTCATATTGATAATGTTGGGGAGTATAAAATTGACGTGCAAAAAGCTGATCTATTTTTACATAAAAAATTTAAATTGATAGAATATTCCCCACAAATAATTACAATACAAATCAAAGAAAAAAAATGACAAATTTATTTGGAACAGATGGCATTCGGTCAAAAGTCGGTAGTTTTCCCCTAACTTTTAATGATTTAACAAATCTGGGAAAAGCTATAAGTTTATGGTCATTGGCCAAAGTTAAAGAGCCAAAAATCTTAATTGCAACAGATACAAGAATTTCCGCAGATGTTTTAAAAAATTCATTAAAGAGCGGATTATTGCAATACAAAATTAATTTATTTGATGCACAAATTTTGCCAACTCCGATAATTTATCAATTGGTGCAGAAACAAAAATTATTTGATTTTGGTCTAATGTTAACTGCATCACACAACCCATTTCATGACAATGGCGTGAAAATTATTTCAAAAAATAATGTAAAAATTTCAGAGGCTGATGAAGTTCTAATTTCTGAATATTTTATAAATCAAAAATTTAAAGATATTGATTATGAAAATCTTGGAAAAGAATATTTTTATTTTGATTCAGAAAAAAATTACTTAAATGATATTCAAAAATATTTTGAGGACGAATTTTTAAAAAATAAAAAAATAATTTTAGATTGCGCAAATGGTGCAACATCGACAATTGCGATAAATATTTTTAAAAATTTTGGTGCAAACATAATTACCATAAATAATCAACCAAATGGTAAAAATATTAATTCAGACTGCGGATCTACAAAACCTAAAGCCTTACAAGAAAAAGTAATTAGTGAAAAAGCTGATTTTGGATTTGCATTTGATGGCGATGGGGATCGGATTGCAATAGTAACTAAAGATGGAAACATAAAAGACGGCGATGAAATTTTAGCATTTTTATCAGAAAGCCCAAAATATAAAAATCAGGATATTGTTGGAACAATTATGTCTAACTTGGGTTTAGAATTATTTATGCAAAGAAAAAGTCAAAAAATGTGGCGTACTCAAGTTGGTGACAAATATGTTGTTCAAAAATTAATTGATGAAAAATTATTACTGGGGGGAGAACAATCAGGACATATAATTATGCTTGATTATCTAAATTCAAGCGATGGAATTTTTACAGCTTTATCAGTTGCTCAAGAAGCTTTACGAACAAATAATTTAAATATGGACAGCTTCATTAAATTTCCACAATTAATTATGAATCTTCAAGTTGAAAAAAAGAAAAATCTAAAAGAAGAGCCGTTTGCAAGTATCATTAAAAATTCAGAAAAGAAAATTCAGCCAGGCCGGTTAGTGGTTAGATATTCAGGAACAGAATCATTATTGCGAATAATGGTGGAATCTGAAAATACAGAAAAAGCTAATGAAATGACTTATGAACTTTTACATCAATTGAAACAGTTATTGTAAGCATTTTTTTATCTCAAAATTGGGGATATTTTATCAAAAATCAGGTTTAAATTGATAAATTAGCCAGAATATTGACTTTTATTTATTGGATTTATTACAATTAGAATTGAGAATAGTAGTTTTATAAAAACGGAGGTAAAATAATGAAAAATCTACTTAAATACGGTGTCTTTAGTTTAATTTTAATGTCTGTAGTTAATTCTTTTGCAGTTGAAATTGGAGTGAATTGGCTCAATGGTTCACTTAAACCAATAAATATCGAGTCGATAAAAACAACAATTCAGCAAGTAAAAGAAGCAATAAAAGAAACTTCAGGAATTCCAGAAAATAACAATTTCTTATTATTAATACCCGTAGCCGGAAGCAAATTTGAAACAATATATGCTGGTCATAAAAATAATTCAAAAACTCTAGAAGAACTTGGCGTTACTGAAGATAATCTTAAAAACCAAGATTTTATGTTTCATGTAGTTCTCAGATTACTTGAAAAAGAATAAAAGGATTTCACATAATTTAAAAAAGGCTGGGAAATTAAATAATTCCTGGCCCTTTTTTTAACCAAAAAGTTCATATTTCACGCTAATTTTAATATCATTTTAACCATATTTTTAAGGGCAAATCTTAAACTTTATGCAAACTCTTGATTTTTAATATCATCTTAAATTACAATTAGTATTAGAAATAGTAAAGTAGTTTTTTAAAATAAGGAGAGAAATAATGAAAAATCTACTTAAATATGGTGTCTTAGGGTTAGTTTTACTAGTAACTTCTAATGCTTTAACAAGAACTTTTCCTATACATGAAATCAATGTTATTTACGGAAAAGCATTGCTTAAACATCCAGTAGAAGTCAGATTGACAGATACAGTTAAAGCTGTTAAAGACAAAGCATTATACTTAAATCGTCGAAGGGAAATGGGTTCGGAACTAAATCTTTCAATTGCAAATCCACTCAACGAATTAGTAGTAGCATTAATTGGTCGATCAATAAACCCAATATCCCAAGAAAGACGTAATCTCATAAATTCAAATTTTAAAAATTTACCTGACTCAATGAATTTAGCTCAAGTAGGTTTAGATGATAATGATCTTGAACGTGCTACTTTTATCCTTACAGATAAATAATATTCAAAAATAGAGCTGAAACAACTAATCAAATTTAATCCTAAAGTTTTAATTAGGTGAAGATAAGAAAATCCTTATCTTCACTTACTTAAATACAAAATAAAGAATTCTTGATTAATTTTCAAAAAATTTAGCAAAGAAATAATCTAATTGAATTTCAGAGCCGCCATTTTTTAATGAATGATCAATCAAATAAATCTCATTATGCGCATAAAATAATTCATCTAAAGAATGTTTTTTCCAATCATATTGAATGAACGAAAATGGCAATCTAAATGCAACTTGTTTTGCTTGCACAAATTTTCCAATTTCGTGAAAATACAAAAAATTATAAGCTCTAAATAATTGCTCCGACCAATAGGTTGTCCAAAAGACAGGTTGATATTCCTGTCCAATTGAATTCCAATATTTAAAAAATGAAGTTGAATCTTTTGAAAAAAAATATTTGCTCAATTGAAATAAAGATTGTTCAGGAATCAAAATTTTTTCCAGCCAAAGTTCAACAAAATCTATATATTTATTGCCCATTAAAGTTGCATAATTAATAAGCAAAAAAATCTGGTCCAAATTTAATTTCTTATATTTTATTAGAACTTTTTGAATAAGATTTATTATAATTTTATGCTTTACTTTTGGCCAAAAAATTAATAAATCATTGATAGAATTAACATCAATTATATCACCACAATTAATAACTAAAAATTTAATTTGAATATTCTTTATATAATTTTCGTCAAGAAAAAAACCAATATAATGTGGTCCGTGGTAGGAATTAATATATTCAATGAATTCAAATATTTTTTTTTCATTGCATTCAGAAACATTTCCTAGCCAATAAAATAAATTATTCCCAAGAAAACTCTGGCTTGTCTGCTGTTTAAATGAATTTAAATCAACTTCATTTAAATCTAAAAAACACCGGTCAATATTATGAATTTTTAAATTATTAAAAAATGTTTGGAAAAATAAAACTGGATAATTTTTTCCCTTAAAACAAATTACCTTTTCATTTAAAAATTGATTTAAAAAATTATCTGTTTTTAAAATTTGATTAAGTTCTAATAACATTAGAATCTTTTAATTTTCCAATAGCGATATTATCATCAAGAGAAGAAAAAATCTGATTCACACCACTTTCAGCTAATAATTTTAACTGCTCAAATTCATTCCAAGAAATTGGTCTTTTCTCACCGGTGCCTTGAATTTCAATAATTTTGCCCGATTTTGTTAAAACAAAATTAAAATCAATTTCTGCTAATTTATCTTCTTCAAAATTTAAATCTAAAAGTGGTTGACCTGAATAAATTCCTGTTGAAATTGAAGCTATCTCATCAATTAAAATTGGTTCATTAATTATTCCTTGAGATAACCATTTTAATTCAGCTTTTTTAAGAGCTAAGAATGATCCTGTTATGCACGCTGTTCTTGTGCCACCATCAGCCTGCAAAACATCACAATCAATATTTATAGTTTTTTCGCCTAATTTAGTTAAATTAACAATTGTTCGCAATGATCTACCAATTAATCTTGAAATTTCTACAGAGCGACTATTTCTTTTAAATGATGATGATTCTCTTGAATTTCTTTGTAAAGTTGAAGTTGGTAATAATGCGTATTCAGCAGTTATCCATCCTTCATTTTTGCCTTTTACAAATTGAGGAACGTTATTTTCTAAAGTTACACAACACAGAACTTTTGTTTTACCTAACTCTAACAAAACGCTGCTATCAGAAAAGCCAAAACAATCATAAGAAATTTTTAAATTACGAATCTGATCAAATTTGCGACCATCAATTCTTTGGACGTTCATTATTTTTTTGGATTTACAAATCTTAATCTAATTCTGCCAGTTGATGGATCATAATCAATAACTTCAACCGTCACATCCTGACCTGGCTTGTAAAGTTCATTAAGATTTCTTTGTTGTTCTTTTGGCAAACTTGAAATATGCACTAAGCCATCCTGACCCGGAACAATCTCAACAAAAACTCCAAATTCGGCAGTTCTTTTTATTTTACCTTTGAATATTGACCCGATATCAATCTGACCACCCAAAACTTTAACCCAATTGACCGCTTCATCTTGTTGTGAGTCGGGTCCGCCAAAAATTTTTACTGTTCCATCATCTTCAATATCAATTGTGGTTTTTGTCTTATCAATAATTTCTCTGATAATTTTTCCGCCCGTACCAATAATTGCTCCAATTTTGTCCGTTGGAACTTTAAAGCTAATAATCTTAGGAACAAGTGGTGACAATTCAGGACTTGGTGAAGACATTATTTTTTTCATTTCATGTAAAATAAATTGTCTTCCTTGTTTTGCTTGCGCTAAAGCATTTTCAAAAACTGATCTTGGCAACCCACCTTTATTTTTAATATCCATTTGAATAGCAGTAACACTTTCTTCTGTACCTGTTACTTTAAAATCCATCCAACCAAACTCATCTTCAAATCCAGTAATATCAGTAATGGCTTGAAATTTGCCTTTAGAACTTTTTAAAAGTCCCATAGCAACACCACCAACCATTTTTTTAATTGAAACTCCGGCATTCATAAGCGCCATTGTAGCACCACATGTAGTTGCCATTGAAGATGAACCATCGGAAGATAAAATATCAGTAACAACACGAATAGTGTAAGGAAATTCTTCTTGATTTGGTAATTGGCCTTTAATTGCAGAAGCAGCCAAATAACCATGTCCGATTTCTCTTCTTCCCGGTCCGCGCATAGGTTTTACTTCACCAACTGCAAAAGGCGGAAAATTATAATGAAGCATAAAAGTTTTATCTTCTTCACCATCCATTAATTCTTCAACTCGCTGAACATCTTGTCCACTTCCAAGAGTCACAGTTGTTAAAGCTTGCGTGCCACCGCGTTTAAATAATGAAGAACCATGCGTAAACGGCAAAATTCCAACTTCAACAGAAACATCTCTGACTTTATCAAATGCTCTTCCATCAACTCTTTTGCCTTCATCAAAAATTAAATCATTTAATTTTGTTTTAAAAATTGAATCAAATGCATATTCAATCTGAGTTAATGATAAATTTTCATCTTTTTCAATTTCTTCTTTATAAATATCTAAAAATTCATCTTTTAATTTATCAAAAGCTTCCGCTCTTTCTTTTTTGTCTGCTTTGTTAACAGTTTTTAATTTTTCTAAAGTGAAAAATTTTGAAGCTCTATCTTCCCAAAGATTCCAATCAAAAGTATCTGTAAGTTCTTCTTTTTGGGCTTTCAACTCTTTTTGAATTTCTTTTTGCCACTCAACTTGTTTTTTAATTTTTTCATGCGCTTTAAAAATGATATCAACCAATTCATTTTCAGAAATTGACTTAGCGCTTCCTTCAAGCATCACTATGCCTTCTTCAGTTCCGGCAATAATGAGCTTAAGATCTGATTTTAAAGATTGTTCAAAAGTTGGATCAAAAATCCATTCGCCATCAATTCTCCCAACTTCAACAACTCCGACAGGTCCTAAAAATGGTATTTTTGAAATTATTAATGAAATAGATGTTGCTAATAAAGATAATGTACTAGGCAAATATTTTTTATCTACAGAATAAACAGTTGCAAATATTTGTACCTGGTCAAAAAATCTTGCTGGAAATAAAGGTCTGATTGCGCGATCAATTAATCTTGATGTTAAAACTTCTTTATCAGTAAATTTACCTTCTCTTTTATAATAACCGCCGGGAATTTTTCCCGCAGCTGAAAACAATTCACGATAATCTACAGTTAACGGTAAAAAACCGGGAAATTCTTTTGCCTTAGCAGAAACAGAAGTTGCCAAAATAACAGTCCCACCTTGTTTTAACCAAGCAGATCCATCAGCCTGATTAGCATACTTACCAATTTCTAATTCATATCCAAATTCTTTTAAATAAAATTTTTTTACCATTATCTAATTATCTCTAAAATTTAAAATTTCTTAAACAAACCATATAAACCATCCCCATGAATTCTTAACCCAAAATCAAGAAAAAGTACTGTTGCTACAGCAATAAAATAAATTACTGCTATTCCAGTCCAACAATGCTTCGCGTCTTTACAGCACTGATTAATTTCATTATTAATACAGTCAGCTTTAAATTGTATTTCACTTAGACATGATCCAGGTTCATATCTTCTTTGCAGAGGAGTTTCAATTGCCTGAGAACTTTTTTCCCGCTTCTTATATTTTATAACCATTGTAAAAGAATTAACAGAAAAAAAGGCTAAAACTAAAATTAATATTTTTTTTATAACCACTATTTTCTTAATTCTAAAGCTTGAATTAATTTTTTATACAAAGCTTCATTTTTTTTCTTAACGTAATCTAAATATTTACGTCTTCGGCTAACTAGTCTTTCCAATCCTCTTCTACCACTAAAATCTTTTTTTTCTTTAGCAAAATGTCCAGCTAATTTGTTAATTTCTTCGGTCATTTTAACAATTTGAACTTCAACAGAACCGGTGTCTTTATCATGATGCTGGAATTTTTTCTCTATATTTTTTTCATTATTCATAATTAAACCTTAATATTAATTAAATCAATTTTCAAATTTCATGGTAGGCGCGAGCGGGATCGAACCGCTGACCCTTGCTACGTCAAAGCAATGCTCTACCGCTGAGCTACGCGCCTTCAATTAACTTCTTTCTTCTTCAGCGGCTTTTTGTTCTAATTCTGAAAGATCTTTTCCAATGTATTTTTCCATAAATAATTTAATTCCAGTTCCTGCAGGAATTAATTTACCAATGATTACATTTTCTTTAAGACCATAAAGATGATCAACTTGTCCTGAACATGCAGCTTCTGCCAGAATTCTTGTTGTTTCCTGGAATGAAGCAGCAGCAAATAAACTTTCAGTCACTAACGATGCCATTGTTATACCCATTAATACAGGTTTAGCTGTTGCCACTTTTTTACCTTCTTCCTGTAATAATGAATTTACCATCTTAAAGTGTACTTGATCAACTTTATCGCCAATTAAGAAATCGCTATCTCCAGAATCAGTGATTCTTACTTTGCGTAACATTTGCCTTACAATAATTTCAATATGTCTGTCATTAATAAATATACCATGTAAACGATAAATTTGCTGAATCTGATTAACTAAATATTTTTGTAAATTATCAGGACCTAATATTCTTAAAATATCATTTAATACAGGTTCGCCTGAAGTTAATAAATCACCGGCATTAACTTTATCGCCATTTGATACGTTCATTTGTTTGCCGCGAGGTACAAAATAATCAAATGTCTGATCACCGGCAACAACAGAAATTTTTCTTAATCCTCTATGCAACCCGCCAATAACAACTTCACCATCAATATCAGAAATAATTGCAGGGTCCTTAGGAATTCTAGCTTCAAATAATTCAGCAATTCTTGGTAATCCACCGGTAATATCTTTTGTTTTTGAAGTTTCTCTTGGCATTTTAACTAATACGTCGCCAATTTCTACTTTTTGATTTTGCTGCACAGTTAAATATGAACCAGATGGTAAATAATAATGTGCAACTTCATTTCCAGCATCATCAACAATGCTTATCGCAGGTTGATATCTTTCACTCTTATGTTCTAATATAATTTTATTTGTTGCCTTTGTTGTTTCGTCATATAATTCTTGAACAGTTAAATTTGTGATCAAATCAACAAATTTTACATAACCGGAACGTTCTGTTAATAATAATTTATTATTAGTATCCCATTCCGCTAACTTTGTTCCTAATTTAATTTCTTGCTTATCTTCAACAAGTAATGTTGAACCATATTCAATATTTTGTTCTTGTAAAATTAAACCGTCTTTGGAAACAATCAATATTCGAGCTTTTCTGCTCATTACAATTGATTTACCTTCTTTATCTTTAATTGTTCTCATATCACGGAATTCAACAATTCCATCATGTTTTGCAACAAATAAAGATTGTTCAGAAATACTTGCAATACCACCAATATGGAATGTTCTCATAGTTAACTGAGTTCCTGGTTCACCAATTGATTGAGCAGCAATAATTCCTACGGTCGACCCAACATCTACTAAAGAACCTTTTGAAAGATCCATTCCATAACATTGAGCACAAACGCCTCTTCTAGCTTGGCAAGATAGTACTGATCTTACTAAAATTTTTGAAATAGCGGCATTTGATAATCTATCTACATCATCTTTATCAACTACATGTCCCTGAGCTAAAAGTAGTTCGCCAGAAACATCGTCTTTAACATCAGCAGCTAAAACACAACCGAAAGCCCTATTTGCCACCGAATAAATTACTTCTCCAGATTCTTTAAGATCTTCAAGTTCAATATATCCCAATGTTTTACAATCAATCATTGTAATTACAACATCTTGAGCTACATCAACTAATCTTCGAGTTAAATAACCGGAGTTAGCAGTCTTTAATGCAGTATCCGCTTGTCCTTTTCTAGCACCGTGTGTTGAAGTGAAATATTCAAATACACTTAAACCATCTTTGAAGTTACTTTTAACTGGAGTTTCCATAATTTCTCCAGATGGTTTATTCATTAATCCTCTCATACCAACTAACTGTTTAATCTGGTCTTTAGAGCCACGTGCACCAGATTCTAACATCATAAAAATCGGATTAAATGGCATCATTTTATCTTTTTCATTTAAATAAGCCATTTTATTTTGTTGTTCTAAATCTTTCATCATTTCTTTAGCAACATCAGATGTAGCTTGTCCCCAAATTCCAATGACTTTACTACTACGTTCACCATTGGTTATTGCTCCGTCCATATAAAGTTTTTCAACTTTCTGAACATCTTTTTCAGCTTTCTGAATTATTGCACTTTTACTTCCAGGAACAATTAGATCTGAAATAGCAAAAGAAATTCCGCCTCTAGTTGAGTATCCGAAACCTAATTTTTTTATTTTATCAAGACAATCAACTGTCGCATCACTGCCAAATCTATGATAAATTCTTTCAACTAATTTCGCCAAATCGGCTCTTCGCACAACTCTATTAATCCATTTAAAATCAGATCCTTTTGGTAAAGCTTCAAACAAAATAACTCTACCAACAGTTGTATCAATAATTTCTGATCCTAAACGAACTTTAATTTGAGCATGTAAATCAACACTGCTATGTTGCAAAGCAGTTACAACTTCTTGAGTATTTGAAAATATTGTATTTTCACCTTTTAAATTACAACGTGCCTTTGTAATATAATGTAATCCAAGAACCATGTCTTGAGACGGAACCGTCAATGGTCTTCCGTTTGCAGGTGATAATAAATTTTTTGTTGATAACACTAAATCTTTAGTTTCCGCTACTGCTTTAGCACTTAATGGCACATGCACAGCCATCTGATCACCATCAAAGTCAGCATTGAACGCAGCACAAACTAATGGATGAATTGTTATTGCTTTTCCATCAACTAAAATCGGATAAAAAGACTGTATACCTAATCTGTGCAAGGTAGGCGCACGATTTAAAAGAACTGGTCTATCTTTTACAACTTCTTCAAGAGCATCCCAAACTTCTGGCTCCATTCGTTCTACCATTTTTTTCGCTACTCTTAAATTTGGCGCTACTTCACGTTGTATTAATTCAGATAAAACAAATGGCTTATATAATTCCAATGCCATCATTTTTGGAATGCCACAATGATCCATTCTTAATTCAGGATTTACAACAATGACAGATCTTCCGGAATAATCTACACGTTTACCGAGTAAATTTTGTCTGAATCTTCCTTGCTTACCTCTTAACATTTCACTTAAAGATTTAAGTGGTCGTTTATTAGAACCACGAACTGGCTGACCACGTCTTCCATTATCTATTAAAGCATCAACAGATTCCTGAAGCATTCTTTTTTCATTTTTTATAATTACTTCAGGCGCTTCAATTTCCATTAATCTTCTTAAACGAATATTTCTATTTAAAACTCTTCTGTATAATTCATTAAGATCCGAACTGGCAAATCTACCACCTTCTAAAGGCACTAATGGTCTCAAATCAGGAGGAAGAACAGGTAATACCTCCATAATCATTAATTCGGGTCTTAAATTTGCCTGAAGAAATCTTGATAAAATTTTTATTCTTCGCATTATTTTATGACGCGATGTTATAGATGAAGATTTTTTATAATCTTCTTGTAAAAAATCTATCTCAAGATTCAGATCCATTATTTTTAAAATGTCGCGAATTGCTTCAGCGCCACTTTTAGCAACAAATTCTAAATCTTCAGGATGGGCATCTAAATAATTATCATATTCAGCATTCGTCAATAATGTTTTTCTTGGGTAAGGAGATTTCCCTTGATTCACAACAATATAAGAATCAAAATAAATTACACGTTCAATATCTTTTACTGACATATCAAGAACAAGACCTAGATAACTTGGTATACCTTTTAAATACCAAATATGACTAACAGGAGCTACAAGTTCAATATGACCCATTCGCTCTCTACGAACTCTGGATTGAATTACTTCAACACCACATTTTTCGCAAGTCACACCTCTATGTTTCATTCGCTTATATTTGCCACAATTACATTCCCAGTCCTTAACAGGACCAAAAATACGAGCACAGAATAAGCCATCTCTTTCTGGTTTTAGAGTTCTATAGTTTATGGTTTCAGTTTTTTTTACCTCACCATAAGATAAAGCTCTAATCTTTTCAGGATAAGCAAGCGAAATTTTTATCGCATTAAACTGAGTTGTTCTTATATATTCCCTAAATCGGGACAACATTTGATTAGTCACCAACTTCCTCCCTACTGCCTTTGAATAAATCAACTTGTAATGCTAAACTTTGTAATTCTTTTACCATAACACTAAATGATTCAGGTAAACCTGGTTCTGGGATATTATCACTATCGCCACGAACAATAGTCTCATAAACTTTATGTCTACCAGTTACATCATCGGATTTATAAGTTAATAATTCCTGTAATGTATAAGCAGCACCATATGCTTCAAGTGCCCAAACTTCCATTTCACCAAATCTTTGTCCACCAAATTGCGCCTTACCACCCAATGGTTGTTGGGTAACAAGAGAATAAGGACCAACCGATCTTGCATGCAATTTATCATCAACCATGTGGTAAAGTTTCATGATATAAATTGATCCTACAGTAACAGGTTGATCAAATCTTTGTCCTGTTCTGCCATCATTCAACCAATAAGATCCCGTTTCAGATAAATTTAAATCATTTAAAATAGGTTTAATATCTCTTTCAAATAAAGCACCATCAAATACAGGAGATGCAAAGTGTATTCCTCTCTTGGATGATTCGCGTGCTAAATTTAAAATTTCATCTTTACCATTATTTTTTTCAATATTTTCAATAAGATCTTTGCCAAAATATTTAATCAATAAATTTTTAATTTGATCATATGATGCATTTTCTTCAATCAATTGATTAATATTTTGACCTATTTTTCTTCCGGCAAATCCTAAAATAGTTTCTAAAATCTGACCAACGTTCATACGTGAAGGAACGCCAAGAGGATTCAATACGATATCAACTTGCGTACCATCTTCAAGATAAGGCATATCTTCTCTCGGAACGATTATAGAAACTACACCTTTATTTCCATGTCTACCAGCTAATTTATCACCAACTTGTACAACACGTTTAGATGCTACATATACCTTCACCATTTTTATCACGCCCGAAGGCAATGGATCACCTTTTTTCAATCTATTAATTTTTTCTTCTTTTAACGTTTCTAAAATTCTTAATTGATTCTCAAAAGATAATTTTAATTGCGCTAATTTCGCACTTTCATGAGCATCTTTTAATTTTATTTCAAGTAATTCTTTTACAGGTAATTCTTCTAATTTTTTCTTATCAAAAACTTTATTTTTAATTAAAGATTGTGAAACTTTACCTGATGGCTCATTACCATCTAAAAGCTCAAGAGCTTTTTCAAAAATCATTTTGTTAATGATTACAATATTTTGAGTATATTCATTTTCAATTTTTTGAGTTTGTTCATTAACAATATCTTTATATCTTTTGTCTTTTCTAATTCCACTTCTAGAAAAAACTTTAACATCTATAACAGTACCTTCAACACCGGGCGGAACACGTAAAGAAGTATCTCTTACCTCTCTGGCTTTCTCACCAAAAATTGCTCTTAATAATTTTTCTTCAGGTGAATATTGAATATCACCTTTTAAAGTGACTTTCCCAACTAAAATATCGCCGGGCGCAACTCTTGTTCCAATTTTAACAATGCCTTCTTCATCTAATCCAACTAAAGCATGTTCACTTACATTTGGAATATCGGCTGTGATTTCTTCGGGTCCGAGCTTTGTATCTCTTGCCTCAACAATATATTCATCAATATGAACTGACGTGAAAGTATCGTCTGCAACTAATCTTTTATTTAAAACAATAGCATCCTCAAAGTTGTATCCATTCCAAGGCATGAATGCAACTAACAAATTTGAACCTAACGCCAATTCACCATTTTCAATTGCAGGACCATCGGTCAAAATTTCTCCAGCGTTAACTTTTTGGCCACGCTTTACAATAGGTCTTTGATGAATCCATGTATCATAACTTGATCTTTTAAATTTTTTCAAATTATAAACATCAATTCCATTCGCTATCCAATCCTCGGTGTTAGCAAATTCTTTTTCATCCGCACGAATTGTGATTTTATCTGCGGACACAAATTCAACTAAACCAGACCGCTTAGCAAAATTTACTGAACTTACTGCTTTGGAAACTTCGCCTTCCATCCCAGTTCCAACTAGAGGAGTTTGACATTTAATTAAAGGAACCGCTTGACGTTGCATGTTTGCACCCATTAATGCACGTGTAGCATCATCATGCTCTAGGAAAGGAATTAATGCTGCAGCAACAGAAACCAATTGTTTCGGAGAAAGATCGATAAAATCAATTTTATTTTTATCTGTATATAAAAAATTTCCCTCGTTGCGCGCTAATACAATATCTTGATCTTTTCTTAAAGATTTAAAATTTTCATCCGCAGCTTCAGATTGAGCAATAAATTTATTTTGTTCTTCAAAAGCATCTAGAAAAACAACTTCATCTTTAATTTTTCCATTTTCTACAGGTCTATATGCAGATTCTATAAATCCTAAATCATTCACCATTGCATAAGTAGCAAGTGATGAAATAAGTCCAATAGTTTGACCTTCCGGAGTTTCAATAGGACAAATTCTACCATAATGTGATGTATGTACATCGCGCACTTCATAAGTCGCTCTATCTTTTAATACGCCTCCGGGCCCGAGAGCTGATAATCTTCTCTTATGAGCAATTTCAGATAACGGGTTTGTCTGATCCATAAACTGAGACAACTGACCAGTTCCAAAAAATTCTCTAATTACCGCATTTAATGGTTTAACATTTAAAAGATCTTGCGGCATTAAAGTTCCATTTATTTCTTGAATTCTGAATCTTTCACGAACAATGCGCTCAATTCTTGATAAACCTAAATAAATCTGATTACCTAATAATTCCCCAACTAATCTTACCCTTCTATTTCCAAGGTGATCGATATCATCTAATTCACCTTCACCTTTTTCACGTAAATTAACAAGATATTTTATCGTTGCAACAATATCTTCTTTTGTAAGAGTTGTAGTGTCATCAGATACATCCAAACCTAATTTACGATTTACGCGAACACGGCCTACTTTCGTTAGATCATACATTCTACGAGAATATAAAATATTTTCTAATCTCGCTAAAACATCCTTAACTGATGCACTTTCGCTTGGCCAAACTTTAGAATGCAATTCTTTTAATGCATCATCTTGCGAATAAGAAGCATCCTGAGTTAGCGTTAAACTTAAAGTTGGCTGAAACACATAACCAGAAGATACGATTAAAGCAAATTCTAACTTTTTGAATTTCTTAATTAATTCAAATAATTCAGGAGTAAATAATTGACCTTGCTCCGCTAAAACTTCACCCGTAGTAGGATCAATTAAATCTTTTGCTAACACTTTATTGAGTAAATGAGATTTTTGTAAAATTAATTTTTCAATGTCAGATTTTTCAAGCAATTTAATAATGTCTTTAGTGACGCGACTTCCAACTAAACCGGCAGGAGCATTTTCAGGAAGCATATCAGCATCAAGACGCATACCAAGAATTTTATCATCTACTTTTCTGATAAATTTACCATTTTCTAGATAAATCTGATCAAAATTATAAAATAAAGGAATAATTTCATCTCTTGGAATTCCTAATGCCTGTAGAAATGTAGTAACTAATAATTTTTTCTTTTTATCAATTCTGACATAAAGACAATCATTACTATCAAATTCAAAATCCAACCAAGAACCTCGCATAGGAATAATTCTAGCAAGATAATAAGGTTTTCCCCTAAAATCTTTTACTTTTTTACTTTTTGAAAAAACAACACCGGGAGATCTATGCATTTGACTTACGACTACACGATCTACGCCATTAATTAAAAATGTACCTTGATTACCAAGTTTTATTTTTCCGCCTTCTTCATAAATGTCTGCCATGACTGGCAAATCAATAAAGAATATGTCCTGCTCTTTAATATCTCTGACTTTTTTTTCATTCTCAGAAATATCCCAACTTATTAGTTGAACTTTAATTTTCAAAGGCATTGCAAATGTTTGCCCGCTATATTGACATTCTTCCAAGTTCATGGGCATTTGAATAGTAACTCTTGATAAACAATTTGAACATGTTTTATAAGATGCTGTTTTCTTATCACAATTTGGACAAGATAAATCTAAACTTAAACGAGAACAACCAGACTTTTTACATGAAGAACAACTCCAAGTATATCTATTTGTTATTCCAGTCAATTTACCACAAGTGCAAGCCCAATTACCTAATTCATAACTAACATATTCCAAAGACATTTTATCATATTCAATAGGAAAAATATCTTTCAAAACCTTTTCAAGTCCGATTTCTTTTCGCTCTGAAGGCAAATAATCAAGCTGCACAAAATCATTAAATGAAGTTGACTGCACCTCAATTAAATTAGGAACCGGAACTATATCCTTTAGTTTTCCAAAGGATTTGCGAAGAACCTGCTTATTTAAACCTAAAGAAGGCATTGAGCTGCTCCCCATGAATCAAATTCACTGTTCGTTTTAGTTGTTTATCTTATAGACTCTTGGCTCAAAAATTATGAAAGTTTTACTTTTGCACCCGATGCTTCTAAAGCCTCTTTAATTTTTTGTGCATCATCTTTAGATGCTGCTTCAGCAATAACCGCAGGTGTATTTTCAACCATATTTTTTGCATCAGTTAATGATAAAGGTGTTACTTTGCGAATAGCTTTAATAACATCAATTTTTTTATCACCTGATGATTCTAACGTAACCTTAAATTCTGTTTTTTCTTCAGCTTTAGCTCCCGCTGCTGCTCCAGATGATGCAACAGGTGCGGCTGCCGCAGGCATAGCAAATGATGCTGCTGAAACACCAAATTTAGTTTCAAGAGCCTTTACTAACTCTGCTAATTCTAATACTGACATGTTACCGATACTGTCTATGATATTTTCATAGTTTTTAGCTGCCATAGCTTCTCCAAAACAATTAATTAAACTGACAAAAAATTTCCAAAATACAAATGCTTATTACTTAACTCTTTTTTTCTGAAGCTTGTTTTAAAACCAATAATAACTGTGTTAATGGCATATTTAGCACATTTGCAAGTCTAGTTATTGGAGATTTTAATGTTCCGCATAATTGAGCAAGTAGTACTTCTCTGGAAGGCAATGTCGCCATAAATTCAAGAGAGTCACTACCAACCAATCTAGATTCTACACATCCAGCAATGACTTTAAAATTTTCATTTGATTTAGAAAAATCATATAAAATTTTTGCTGCAGATGTTATATCTTTTGAAAATACAATCCCTAATTGATCTTTCAATAAACCTGACAAATCTTCTGAACATTCAGAATCTTTTATAGCAAGTTTTACTAAACGGTTTTTTGCAACCTTAAGCTTACCACCTTTGTACCTTAAATCTTTACGAAGTTCCTGAATTTTTGAAACAGGCATTCCTTTTAAAATAACTAAAAATGATGCCTTATTATCAATAAAATCCTTTTTAAGTGTATTTACTAATAATTCTTTTTGTTCACGATTCATTTTTTATACCTTTAAAACTTCATCAAGATTTATTTGAATTCCAGGTCCCATTGTAGAAGAAACAGTTAATTTCTTTATATATTGTCCTTTAGCAGAAACCGGCTTTGATGCAAGTAAAGCTTTTATAAAAGCAATAAAATTATCATTTAATTTATCTACATCAAACGAAACTTTTCCAATGGAAAAGTTAATTATTCCCTGCTTATTATTTTTATAAAAAGCGCGACCCTTTTTTAATTCCATCACAATATTTTCCACGTCAAATGTTACTGTTCCTGCTTTAACGTTGGGCAAAAGTCCTTTAGGTCCTAAAATTTTAGCTAATTTTCCGACAGGCCCCATCATATCAGGCGTAGCAACTACATAATCAAAATCAATCCAACCAGTAGATATTTTATCTACCAAGTCATTTGCACCTACATAATCAGCGCCAGCTTTAGTTGCCTTGTCAGCATAATCACCTTTTGCAAATACCAACACTTTCACAGTTCTTCCAGTACCAAAAGGTAATACTACTGATCCTTTAACTGATTGTTCCGGCTTTGATGAATCAATTCCAAGATTTATATGAACATCTACTGATTCATCAAATTTTGCATATGAAAGTTCTTTTACTTTCGATAAGCCACTTTTAATAGGAAAAAACTCAACTCCCTTAAGAGCTTCAGTAGCTTTTTCAAATTTTTTACCATGTGTTGCCATAACTAAAAATCCCCAGTAAATTATTCTATTTCAATACCCATACTACGAGCAGTACCAGCAACAATTTTTTTAGCTTGTTCTAAATCAGTTGCATTTAGGTCAGGTAATTTAATTTTTGCAATATCTTCTACGTCTTTCCACTGCAATTTTCCAACTTTGTCAGTTTTTGGTTTTGATGAACCTTTTGCAACATTTGCTTTCTTTTTTATTAATTCAGACACATAAGGTGATTTAATTACAAAATTAAATGATTTATCCACATAAACTGTTATAACAACAGGAACTATTTCACCCTTTTTATTAGAAGTTGCTGCATTAAATTGTTTACAAAATTCCATTAAATTAACACCGTGTTGACCCAATGAAGAACCAACTGGAGGTGCTGGAGTAGCAGATCCGCCTGGAATCTGTAGTTTGATTAATGCTTTTACTGGTTTAGCCATATTAAATTTATACCTTTATCTTTTAACTTGCTCAAAACTTAATTCTACAGGAGTAAGTCTTCCAAAAATACTCACCATTACTGTTAATTTTTCAGCATCCTTATCAACTTTATCGATTATTCCAACAAAACCAGCAAATGGACCATCGCTAATTTCGACTTCCGAGTTCTCATTAAACTCAGGTTTAGCAGAAGTAACTACAACTTCGCCTTTCATGCTTGAAATAATTTTTTCAATTTCTTTTTTTGAAAGTGGAGCTGGCTCCTTACCTCCAAGAAATTTTAAAACTCTAGGAGATGAAGTAACTAATCGTAATGTTTCAGGAATTGATTCCATTTCAATTAAAACATAACCGGGAAATAATTTTTGATCTTTTGATTCGGTAGCAGTAAAAAATTCTTTAAGTTTAGCGGATGGTATAAGAATATCCCCAAACTTTTCTTCTAAATTACCTTGTTTAATTTTCATATTTAAATCAGATCTAACCTGGTCTTCATAACCTGCATAGACCTGAATAACATACCATCGCTTCATAGATTTCTAAACCTTGTATACACTATTACATCCCTAAAAAAACATTTCTTGCTAACCAAGCGAATCCAAAATCAATAAAACCTAAATAAATAGAAAAAAGAGTTATTATAATTAGTACAACAATAGTAGATCCAATAAATTCATTAAACCCCGGCCAAACAATCTTTGTAAGCTCTATTTTTACTTCTTTAAAGAATTGACCTATATTTTTCATTCCATTACCTAAATGCATTTAACTACCATCAATTTTATTTTTTAACATCTAAATGGCAGGCCAGGAGGGATTCGAACCCCCAACCCGCAGATTTGGAGTCTGCCGCTCTACCAATTCGAGCTACTGGCCTTCAAACTACTTAGTCTCCTTGTGCGCCTGATGCTTGCGGCAACGCGAACAAAATTTACTTAATTTTAAAGAACCAGCAGATCTTTTTTTTGATACAACCTGAGTATAATTACGCTCTTTGCATTCTTCGCACATTAAATGTGTAGTTACACGATTTTTAGCCATAAATAATTTTTACCTTGTTTACTATCATTGATGAAACTGGAGCCCGCGACCGGGATTGAACCGGTGACCTCTTCCTTACCAAGGAAGTGCTCTACCAACTGAGCTACGTGGGCAAAAAGCCTAATTTCGTAAACATCATTAATAATAGGATAAAGAAAAAAAAGAAAAAAACAACTTTAGAATACTAAAAATTTTAACTTTTAATTCCATTTAAAATATTGGAGCTGGCGACTGGACTTGAACCAGTGACCTGCTGATTACAAATCAGCTGCTCTACCAACTGAGCTACGCCAGCATAATTTCAATAAATTTTTTCAATTTTTTCAATTTTGGAGCGGGAAACGGGGCTCGAACCCGCAACCTACAGCTTGGAAGGCTGTCGCTCTACCAATTGAGCTATTCCCGCTTTGAATTTCAAATTAATTTATGCCCAATTTGAGCGACTTTTTATTCGAAAAAATATTGTACGTCTACGTTTTACAAATTTATTTTAATTTCTTCGTACATCAACTTTGCTCGGACAGTCCTCGCATTTTTCACAAAATCTATTTCTACTGCTTCATAACTGGCCGTGCCCAGACGAAGCCCGTTAGGGCAAAGACTGGTGGCGAGAGCAGGATTCGAACCTGCGAAGGTAGAACCAACGGATTTACAGTCCGTCCCCTTTGACCGCTCGGGAATCTCGCCAATAATTTCAAACTATTTCTCAAATATTGTCAATATAGAATATTGTTTTTTAAATGATTTTTCAACTTAAAAATTAAAAAAATAAAAAAAAGATTTAGTTTTTTATAAATTCTGACAGATTTAATGTAAATTATGAATTAAATTTAAATATAACAATGAGCTCAATTTAGAAAGCTATATGAACTAAAAATATCTTTTTGAACATCTTCATTGAAATTTTCTTTTATTTGTTTAATTAAAAAATCTTTATTTATTTTAATAAAAGATATAATTTCAGGATTATCAGGATTATTTAATTGACTATTTAAGGTTCTTAATAGTTGAAGAATTCGTAATCTATTTTCAATAATTTTCTCTAAATATTTGAATTTATTAAATATATTTTTCTGAATTTTTTCGTCAAAATTTTTCAAGACAAAATCAATAATTTGATTTTTAGTTTTATTTGATGTTTCATCAACTTTTTTATCTTTTTCCAATTCATTTAATTTATAAAGTAAAAATATTTGATCATCACTATATTTTTTTAAATCATTAATCGAAAAATTATAAATATAATAATTTGAACTTTGATCAAGTGCAATAATTCTAAAATCTGATTCCCCTTTAAAGCGAATAAATCCAATTTTTTCTTTATCATTTAAAACTTTTGTTTCAAATTTTTTAGTCCAAAGGTTATTAATTTTTTCATAAAGAATTATGTTACCTTTCTCATCTGCAGCTATAACTTTGTTACCCTGAGAATTAATAGCTAAATTTCGAACATCCAAGTTTTGTTCGACTTTGACTTCACTGTCAATTTTTTGAAATACATATTTTGTTCTTGGTCCAGGCATCATTCTTGTTCCGGAACTCGTTCTGGTTTTCGGTAATTGCAAAAACTCATATTGTCTTTCTAAAGAAGGTGAATTTTTTCCTGAGTTAGGTGATTGTCTACCCGATGGTGGCGATTCAGTTCCAGAGAAAGGTTGTTTCAGACCTGATGGTACTGCTACATAAGGACTACCTTTTTCAGTCTCAACTAATTGATAAAAATTAATTTTTTTCGTATCAGGATTATAAATTATAAAATATTCACCCGAGTTAGATAATGAAAAAATATTGGAATTAAATTGAATGAATAATGTTGACTGACTCACCCCATTTATAAAAATTTTAAAAGTTGGCTTATATCCCTGATATCTTGGCGTTTGCCATTCAACTCTAATATCACCTGCATAAGCAAAAGTGTTTTTACTTTGAATAAGTGTGATCAATTCAGCAATATCACTCTTAGCTTTAATTTCTTCAACTGAATTCAGTTGCATTCCTCCACCTAAAATGCCACTTATCCATAAATTATTTTTTAACACTTCAGATCTATTAAAATTACCAGGCTTTATTAATTCTAGGGGCAAATGCATAGATTCAGTGATTTGCATTTGCATCGAATTTATTGAACAAAAAAAAGGGATATTTATTAATAATAAAAATATTTTAAATTTCATTTAATCTCCTACCATTTGCCCTAAAATTTAAGATTTTTTTAACCTCAAGGCAAAAATTACTATCAAGATTGTTAATTTTTTGCCTCATATCAGAAACAGAAAGAACTATATCCTGATCAAAAGCATTATTTTCAAGGTTTTTTACTAACTGATTTGCAATAATTTTTGCAAATAACAAATCTGAAACATTTTTCAGGTCTTTTAATTCATTACAATATTTCTCTGATGTATTGATTATATCATTAAAAGCTTCATTTTTTAAGTAACAAGTATCAGAAAAATTCCTTACAGTAGTTAGAAATATATAAATATAGATTAAAATGATAATGATTTTCTTCATATAAACAATTAATTTAATACAGAAACCAACTTTTTATTTAATATTTATATTACTATTTGAAATATTAATTTAACAAGAATTTAATTATTTTTTAGAGATTTTTATGGATTTGATTGTCTTTTTTTGATTAGATTAACGCTCTAAGAATGCCCAAACCTAATTGAACTGCACTTTGAGCTCTTAAAATTGTGGAAGTTAAGCGATAAAAGTTAAATCCGGCATTTTTAATTAAAAGTTTTTCTTCAGGATCTAAATCAGCTTCAGGTCCAAAAAATATCAAAATTTCAGATGTTTTTTTGCTTTCACGGTCTTTTATGAACGGCATCAATTCTTCGCCCTTTGAATCAAAAAAAAGTTTATTTCCAATATTTTTTGACTCGGCAATCAAATCATTTAAAGAAATAGGAGATTTTAAAGTAGGAAAATTGTAATTTTTAGATTGTTCTGCTGCTGAAATTATTATATTTTCTAACCTTTCCCGATCTTTATCTTGCCATTTAGATTGGGCCTTTTTACTCCAGACGGGTTGAATTATATTCGCACCAAATTCACAGGCATAATAAATTGCTTCCTGAAATGCTTCTTTTTTTAGAAGGCTTATACACAAAGTAATTGATGGCTTTAATTCAATATTTACTATCTTTTTTAAAATAATGATTTTGATAGATCGCTTTGAAATCTCCAATATTTTGCATGAATAATGAAAATTCTTATTAAAAAGGACCAAATTTTCATTAATATTTAATCGTAATACTCTTACAATTCTGTGATAAATCTTATCTTGCGATATTTCAAATATTTGATTTTCAACAAAATTCAAATCAAGAAAAATTGAAAATTCATGTGAATTGTTCATTCTAATTCTTAAAACAATTACAGAAATAATTATAAGAAACTGAGAGTTTACTTTTCAATTCAATATATCTTAACAATAAATAAATACCTATTTTGCTGCAGAATAATTCAAATTCAGTTGGTTCATTTGACTCTTTATGAACATATTTATTTGGATTAAATTCTTCAGTGAATTTATCAATTTCATCAGCTTCTTCTGTGGTTGATGTATTACTCACCTGAACATCTTTAAAAAGTCTTTGCAATTTAATATTTTCATCAGAAAAAATTAAATAAGAAAAAAATAAAGAAAATAAAAAAATCTTTTTTAAAATCATAAAATCCTTATTTTTAATTTCTTTTAGATAACGTTATTTTAACATTATTAGGGTAAAAGATCAAAAATGCAGGATTTAAAGCTTATTCAGAAGACTTCCATTAAAAAATTGAGATTCAATTAGAACTAATTTGTTCTACTGAGCATAGATTTGGATTAAATTTTATTAAATATGTGCAGCCAGTTAAAGCCTTAAATTTAATTTTTTTACTTCCTTGTTCCACTGAACAATCCAACTCATCATTCTTTGGATTCCAAAAGTATAATCCTCGATCTAATTGTAATATTTTAGGATGCACAACAGCATCAACTTCATGCTTTGTAAATTCAGCAATGGTCAGTACCACCGGCTGTAAACTATCAATTTGAAAATCAATTCTTTTTTTATTAAATCCAAAAATATTTAATGAAATTAATGAAAATACAATAAATAATTTTTTTTTCATGAATATTTCCTGTTGATTTGTTACTGTTTTATTTAATTTTAAAAATTTTGTGTTTTCCTGCTTTGATTATCATTCCAGATTTCCAATTTATTTTTGCTTTGAAATCGGAAATGATTTCTTCATCAATTTTAATTGCTCCCTCTTCTATCAATCTTTTTGCTTCTGAAGATGTTTTAATCACATTTAATAATTTCAATAAATCTACAATCCAAAGAGGATTTTCTGCATTTTTTTGAATTAAAATTTCCTGAGCTGCTGAATAATCTTTTTTTTGAAATAAATTAATAAAATTTTCCTGTGCCTTTTCAGCATCATTTTCTGACCAATATTTTTTTACAATTTCATAAGCCATCAATTTTTTAAAAAGAATAGGATTAACTTTATCAATATCCATTTCATGTCGCATTAAATGAATTTCATTCTTATTTTTTCCAAGCAGAAGTTCAAAATAACGTAACATTAATTGATCTGAAATTGACATTAATTTTCCATAAGCGTCATTAGCGGATTCAGCAAGACCAACGGAATTTCCAAGAGATTTGGACATCTTCATCGTACCATCAAGACCTTCCAGCAGTGGAGTCGTTATGACTACCTGTGGCGTCTGATTATCTTTTTCTTGTAAATGACGTCCCATTATCAAATTGAAAGTTTGATCTGTTCCTCCAAGTTCAATATCAGCTTTAAGAGCAACAGAATCATAACCCTGAAATAATGGATATAATAATTCATGCATTCCAATTGGCTGATTCGTTTTTATCCGATTTGCAAAATCATCACGTTCAGTTAGTTGAGCTAAAGTTACCTGTCCACAAATTTTTACGATTTCTTTTGAAGTTAATTTATCAAGCCATTCAGAATTGTATCTGATTGCTATTTTTTTTGGGTCTAAAATCTTGCTAACTTGCTCAAAATAAGTTTTTGTATGATTTTTGATTTCTTCTTCAGATAAAGGAGGGCGCGTTTTTGATTTTCCTGTAGGATCACCAATTCTTGCCGTGAAATCACCAATTAAAAAAATTACTTCATGTCCTAAATCCTGAAAATCTTTCATTTTTTCAAGAACGATCGCATGACCTAAATGAAGATCCGGAGATGTGGGGTCCATTCCCAATTTCACTTTTAATTTTTTGCCGCTTTCCAGTTTTTTTAACAATTCTGATTCAGAAATAATTTGACTAGTTCCTGATTTAATTTTTTGAAATATTTCTTCTATTTTTTTCATCATCTGAAATTTATTTTAATAAAAAACCAAATAAGAAATTAATTTTTAATAAAAACAATCTTAACACATATTCTATGTATGGCCCTAAAACCAGAATAAACAAAAATGGAAATAAAAAAATCATGAAATTAACAAGCGGCGATCTATTTTCTAAATCCGGCAAGAAAAAATGAATAAATAATCTTAACAATCCAATGATAAAATAAACTACAAAAGACAAAATGTTTAAATTAATTAATGCTGTAACAACTAAAATAACCGAAAATAAAAACGGTGAAATGTTTGAAATTAATGTGTCCAAATTTCCAATAAATTTAGTTTGAATTAAAATCAATAAAAATAAAGCAAAAATAGTCAAAAATAGATGGGCAATTGTTCTCGCAAAATACATTAAAAATAATTTTATTTTTTCAAATTTTCTTGAAATATTTGAAGGATTTAAAGGAATTCTTGAACCAAAACCAAAATGTGGCGGAATTACTAAAATTGCCAATCCAATAGGGTCCATGTGAATTAAGGGATTTAAAGTTAAATATCCTGCATCCTGCGCAGTTGAATCACCCAATTTTTTTGCAATCCAGCTTTCAAAATATCCTGCAATTGCAACTGTAGGAAAATATACAACTAAATAAGAGATAAGATTTTGGGCAAATTCAATTGTTTCTAATTTGATCATTCGTTTTTTCCAAAAAGCTAATAAATAATTAAAGATTAAGAAAAAACGATTCAATCGTCAATTGAAAAAGAAAAGAGAATAAGTAAAAATTATTACTTATTCTCTCAAATTCTGTTTTGATTATCTAATCAGGATTTACGCATTCAGTGCCGTTGCAAATCTGATTACCTTCACAGGGCGGTTTACATCTTCTTGTTTTTAAAATTACTTCTGACAAGTCTAATTTTTCCAGGTCTTCTTTTACAATTCTTAAATCATCTTTAGCGCCTGTTAACTCGCCTTTGGCATTAGTTAATTCATCTGTGGCACTAGTTAAATGTTTAATTGCTAAATCTAAATGACGTTCTGCATCTTCCCGCAAACCTAATTTTGTAGCTATGCATTGTCCATTAACGCAAGTCTGACCTATGCCGCAATCTCCGCTAACATTACATGCATGTAACTTTATTACTAGAAACAAATTCACAAATATACTTAAAACTAATAATTTCTTCATCTTTTCTCCTTTTTCACCTTTTATTTTTATAATAAATGATTTTATTGAAAAAAATCAATAGTTTTAGTTCTATTTGAATTAAATCTCAAAATTCCTTTATTTTAACCTGTTTTTAGCTAGTATTTAAATGCTTAAATAACTTAAATTAGGAAACATATGGAAATAGTTAAACTAACAAAGGTAAAAAGTTGGAATTTTGCAATTTTAGATTGGATTATTCCACCCGCAATTCTGTCTTTAATAACATTCTCAGTTTATTATCCTTCACTGCATTATCCATTTCAATTTGATGATACTCCAAATATCACAAAATTTTTTAACATAAGACATTTAAATTTTAGTTCATTGTTTTTTAGTGGACCAAGATGGATTAGTTATTGGCTGAACACAGTCAATTACAAAATTGCCGGCTTTAACCCGTATTTATATAGATTGTTAAATGTAATTTTCCATTTACTCACTGGTATTTTAGTTTTCTATTTTATTTTTTTAATACTGAAAAATTTAAAAAAAGAGAATTTTTTTAAAAATAATGCATTCAAAATTGCTCTTTTTACATCGACTTTATTTTTATTGCACCCAGTTCAGACTCAAACGGTTTCTTACATAATTCAAGGGCAATTAGAAGGATTATCTGCTCTTTTTACATTGTTAATATTAATTTTTTATTATTTATCCGCACAATCTCAAAGTAAAACTAATAAAATTATTTTAACGTTATTTACCTGCGTTCTTGCATTTTTATCAACAGGAACAAAAGAAATTGCTATTATTTCTCCCTTTTTATTAATTATTACTGATTGGTTTTTCATAGCACAAGGAGACTGGAAAAACTTCAGCAAAAGAATTCCATTACAATTATCAATCTTTGGAATTGTTTTTTTAAGTTATATTTATCTTCTCAAGCCTGCATTTTTTTTAAAAACTTTTGGTTTTAATAATGCCGTAAGAAATAATATTGGAAATATTTTAACGCAAAATCCAAACGATTTAATCACGCCGTATGCATTTTTTATTTCTCAATTTAAAGTAATTTTGCATTATATTTTTATTTTTTTATGGCCATTTAATATTAGTGTTGAATATGATTGGAAATTAGCTCATGGATTTTTTTCACATGAAGTTTTATTTCCATTCTCAATTTTAATATCAATTTTTTGTTTAACTTTTTATTTACTTAAAAAAAACAAAATAAATATTTTATCATTTGCCATCATGTGGTTTTTTATTGCAATTGCTCCAAGATCTTCTTTTATTCCCTCTCCGGAGTTATTAATGGATTATAAAACTTATTTAGCCTCAATAGGTTGGCTTTTTGTAATTGCATGCGCAATTGTAAAATTCACACAATTTTTATCATCTAATTTTTTTTACAAAAATGAAACTTATCCTTACATTTTTTTATTTTTATCAATTTTATTAGGATTCTTAACCATCCACAGAAATAAAGTATGGAGATCATCGCTGGAATTTTGGGAAAATATAATTCAAAATGCGCCTGAAAAAGCGCGTGGATACAATAACTACGGCGTTGAATTAACAAGCCTGGGAAAAAATAAGGAAGCAGTTCCATATTTTAAAAAGGCCATAAAATTGGAAGGTAAAACTTATTGGGACCCTTACACAAACTTAGCAATTGTTTACGCCGCACTGGATAATATTGATCTTGCAATTTTAACATTAGAGCAAAGTTTAAAATTAAATCCGTATAATCCTGAAGCATACAATAATTTAGGCGCATTTTTTTTACACAAAAATGAATATTATTTTGCCGAACGATCATTTAGGGCAGCTCTTGCGATAAGGCCACATTATGGAAAAGCAATGTACAATCTTGGGAAATTATATATTGCAAAAGAAGATTTAGAATCAGCTTGGGCATGTTTTAAAAATGCATGCACAAAAGCAGATCTAGATCATGATTTACCGGGATATCAACTTTATGCAACAACAAGCATAATGCTGAAAAAATATGAAGATGCAATTTTTGCCTGCAAGAAATTTTTACAATTAGCTTCAAAAAAAGATGATATCAATGAAGCTCTTTTTAATTTAGCAAATGCATATTTTTTAAATAACAACTTTGATCAAGCCGTTCAAATATTTACACAAATGACCAACAGATTCCCTGAGGATATTCGCGGCTGGGCAAATTTAATAGAAACTTATATCAAAATGCATAAATCTGAAAATGCATTAGAAGTAATAAAAAAATTAAAAGAAAATGGAAGAACTTTCCAAGGAATTGAAATTCAACAATCAATTTGTCTTGCAGATTTAGGATATTTAGATTTAGCTGAAGAATTATTAAAAAAATTTTTAAATGAAAAGCAACCCGAACAATTGAAAAAATTGGCAAAACAAGTGCTTAAAAAAATAACTATATAATTAATTATTCTTTTTTATCTTTACTGTCTTTATTTTCGGTATTTTCAATCAATGCAAAATCATATTTGCCAAGTTCATCAAAATCCTGGAAAGAAATCCAATTGATTTTATTATCATTTAATAATTTTATTATTTGATCTTCACTTAAAGAATCATGGATAAACTCTAGATCCAAAAAAAATATACCGACCACAGAATAACGAAGTATTTTAATATTTGAATTTTCAAGTAATTTAGTATGACAATTTTCACATTCCGTTGCATCTTTAAAATTAATACAAACTTTATGATATAAAATGTCTGCAGATTTTACTTGAAAAATAAAAATACTAAAAAAAAATAAAATATAATTTTTATAATTCATGAAATATCCTTCAAATGGTATCATTTTGAACTGATTCAGGTTCATCAAAATAACCATTAACACCTCTGAAATTTTTCCAATTAATATTATTTTGATTTAAAAATTCTTTTATTTGACTCGTTGTTTTAGAAATATTAAATTCAATATCAATAAAAGAAGCATTTTTTATTTTTCCGTAAGGCGCAACATCTTCTATGAATTCATTACTTTTAAACTTTTGATAAGCAAAATCCCAATCAGCTTCAGATTTTAAAACTATTGAAATTTTTTTAAATTTTTTTGTAAAAGTTTTATAAATATTTTCTTTCCCGATAAAACAAAGATAATTTAAATCAATATTCAAACGCTGTACAAAATCATCAAAATTTTCGATTGTAACATTAGGCAATAGCATTAAATCTACATGAAAAGATGGAAATCTTTCTTCAAAAGGATCTTTGTAAATTGTTTCTAATTTTAAAACTTTGCCTATTTCAGACAGAGATTTAACGGCATTTTTTCTATCCGGATCAGAATCAAAAATTATATAAACAATTGTTCCTTTTGCTTCATTTTTAGCTTTATTTTTAATACAGATATTTTTTATTTTTTTAGCCGTTTCAAAATCTGCAAAAGTTATCTTATATGTTAATTTGTCCGCAGTTTTTTTTAATAACTTTTTTTTTATTATTTTTGGTCCAATTTTTTCTGAAAGCCTTTCATATTCCTTTTGATTGGCAAAAGTAATTATTAATGAATTTGAATGATTTGATTTAAAATCCGAACAAAAAAGTTTTATGGTTACAAGTAAAGAAATTATTATGATTTTTTTTAATTGCATTGTTTTAAACACCCTATAATTTGCTAAAATATATCAAAAATTCTTTAATTTTCAACACAAACGCGTTTTGACCTTATAATTCTTACATTGTATTCTTAAATAAAATTAGTTGCCGATAAGCAGTCATACTATTTAAATTATAAAAATATGGATAAAAGATATAATCACGAGCAAACTGAAAAAGAAATTCAAATTAAATGGGAACAAGAGAATACTTATTCGTTAAAAAATAATCCAGGTAAACTGTATAGCATTGATACTCCACCGCCAACTATTTCTGGAACACTTCACATAGGTCACATTTTTTCATATACACAAACAGATATTCTTGCTCGATACAAAAGGATGAGTGGATATTCAGTTTTTTATCCTTTTGGTTTTGATGATAATGGCTTACCAACTGAACGTTTTGTTGAAAAAAAAAGAAAAATCAGTTCTTTTCAAATGCCATCGGAAGAATTTATAAAAATTTGTTTGGAAGAAACTAGACAAGCAGCAGAACAATTTAAAGTTCTATGGCAAAAAATAGGATTGTCTGTTAACTGGGAAAGTAGTTATTCAACAATTTCTGATGAAGTCAGAAAAATTTCTCAAGAATCATTTATTTTACTTTATAAAAAAGGTTATATTTACCGCAAAAAAGATGTAGCGCTTTATTGCACAACTTGCTACACATCTGTTTCTCAGGCTGAATTAGAAGACAAAGAAATTGATTCATTTTTTAATGATATTGAATTTACTACAACCGATGGCAAAAAATTAATTATCGGAACAACGCGACCTGAATTGTTATCTTCCTGCGTTGCATTACTTTATCATCCTAATGACAAAAGATATCAAAATTTCAAAAATTCCAAAGCAATTGTACCAATTTATAATTATGAAGTTCCCATCTTACAAGATGAAGATGTAGATCCTGAAAAAGGCACAGGCCTTGTAATGTGTTGTACGTTTGGTGATAAAAAAGATATTCAATGGTACAAAAAATTTAATTTACCAAACAGACAATCTGTTGGGTTAAATGGAAAGTGGACGGAAATTACAGGACCATTACAAGGATTAAAAGTTCATGAAGCGCGAGCAAAAATTTTAGAAATTTTGGAAGAAAATGAATTATTGATTTCTCAAAAACCAATAAAACATTCTGTTAATGTTCATGAACGTTGTAAAAAAGAAATTGAATATATTGAAATACCTCAATGGTTTATAAAAATTTTAGACTACAAAGATCAATTTTTAAAAATTGGAAATGAAATCAACTGGTATCCGACTTTTATGAAATCAAGATACGATAATTGGGTAGAAAATTTAAGTTGGGATTGGGGCATTTCCCGTCAAAGAAATTTTGGAATTAAATTTCCCGTATGGCATTGTCTAGATTGCAATCAAATAATTTTAGCAGAAATAAAAGATCTTCCTGTTGACCCACAAACAGATTTTGCAAAAAATAAAAAAAATTGTACTAAATGCAAAGAGAGTAAAATTGTTCCCGATACTGATGTTATGGACACATGGAACACTTCTTCATTGACGCCACAGATTTGTTACACCCTTTTCAAAAAAACACAGGAAAATGCAAAATCAGATGAAATTTTTGATAATGAAATAAAAAAATTTATTCCAATGAGCATGAGGCCACAGGCACACGATATTATAAGAACTTGGGCATTTGATACGATTGTTAAATCATGGATGCATCATAATGAAATGCCATGGAAAGATATTGTAATTTCAGGTCATGTTTTAAGCTCAGCAAAAGAAAAAATTTCAAAATCTAAAGAAAATGAATCTATGACGCCAGAAAATTTATTGGCGCGCTATCCTGCTGATGCAATCAGATTCTGGACAGCAACAGGTAATTTGGGGCATGATATAAGTTTTTCTGAATCTCAATTATTGATTGGTCAAAAATTAATTACCAAATTATGGAATGCATTTAAATTTGGTCATGAGCATTTACAAAATTTTATACCGGAAAAAGAACCAAAAAATTTATTTATAGCAAACGAATGGATTTTACATCAGGCTTCAGAGACTTTTAAAGCATATGAAAAATATTTAGAACAATATGAATTCGGGTTAGCGCTTGATTCAGTAGAAAAATTTTTCTGGAAAGATTATTGTGATAATTATATCGAATTAATTAAAGATCAATTTTTCAAACCTGACAAATATTCAAAAGATGAAATTGAAGCAACTAAATGGACGTTGTACCATGTTGGTTTAAGAATTTTACAATTTTATGCACCATATCTTCCTTATATTACTGAAAATATTTTTGAATTTATTTATAAAAATAATTTAAAAATTGATTCGATACATCAAACAAAATATTCCCAAACGCAAAAAATTTACAATTTTGAAAAAAGCAAAATTATAATTGAAGATGTCATTAAATTAATTTCAGAAGTTAGAAAATTAAAAACTGAAAATCAACTTTCATTAAAAACAGAACTTGAAGAATTACAAATATTCTGTTCAGAAGCAGATTGTTCAAATTTTGATCAGCAGGAACAATTAATTAAAGGAATTACTCAGGCCAAAAAAATTATTTATTTAGAAAACGAAATTGATAAATCAGAAATTGCAAAAATTAATGATCTTTGGTTTGCAAAAATTAAAATATGATTAATATAAAAAACAGACAACGTAAAATAAAAATAGATCTAGAGAATATTACTAAAATTGCTCAAAAAATTTTAGATCTTATAAATTATCCAGATTTTGATCTTGGCATTTTAATAACAACAAATAAATCCATTAAAAAATATAACAAAAAATATAGACAAAAAGATAAACCTACAGACATACTTTCATTTCCTTACCACAACGAATTAAAAGCCGGCCAGGCAATTAAAATTAAAAATGAAGAAGACAAAAATTTAGGAGATCTAATTATTTCGATTGAATATGTACAAAAAGCTGCAAAAGAATTAAATCAAAATTTTGACAGCCATTTAAAAATGTTATTAGTGCATGGAATTTTGCATCTTCTTGGTTATGATCACATAAAAGATAAAGACTATGAAGTCATGCAAAAAGAAGAACAAAGAATTTTAAAAAAAATATAAAAAAATGAAATTTAAATTAATAATTATTTTATTTTTTCTTAATTTTAATATTTATTTACAGTCAATGTTAATCTTGCAAGATGAACCATTTTTAAGTGATAAGGTTTGCCAAGCGATAGAAAAAAAAGATAAAAACGCAATAAAAGAGTTGTTAGAAAATCCTAAAAATTTCTGTGGTATAAATGAAGAAACGCAAGATACTGCATTAATCATGGCGATAAAAAGCGAAAGCTTAGAAATTGTCAGATTATTGTTAAATTATGAATTTATCAGAAAAACCATTAATGATTTTGGCAAAAATTATACAACTGCGCTGTTTTGGGCAAAAATCATGAAGGACAGAGAACTTATTAATATTCTAAAAGAATTTGGTGCTATAGATGAAATTGGAATTGAAGCTGAATTATGCGTCATTCTTTAGAAAAAAATTATACCAAACTTCTAATAATTATTGACAAATAGAAACTTTTTATTATTTTATCTCAATTTTATTGATCATTTTAACATTTTTGATATAATTCATTTTAGAATAGTCATTCAAATAGTGAGGTTAAAATGAAAAAACAAATACTAATTTTACTAACATTCTGTTCAGTAATTGCACCAAAAATGGAAGCGCTTAAAATGGCGTATAAATATGAACTTGTTCCAGTAAAACGAGTCAGACCGGTTGTAATAAAACAAATAAGACCAGTTATAGTTAGACATGTTCTAGCTCGAGCAATTATTCGCGACCCAAGAAGATTAATCTTAGTTAGAAGATTAGTTAGAAAACAAAAACCAGGAATTGGTTTAAGAGTTATATTATAAATAATTTTTTTGGAGGAAAAATGAAAAAACTAATATTTTTATCAGCTTTATTTTGTTCAGTTCTTGCAAATGCCAGAGTAAGCTTTTTCTACGATGAACCTGTTTATTATGAAGAAGTTTATTATCCTGAAAGGGATTATTACGCAGAAGAAGTTATTTATGATGATTATGATTATGTTGATTGTGATGATTACGACTATTGCGTTGACGTAACACCATTATATGTTGAAAGACCTGTAGTCAAAAGAATTCATTATTACAATAATCCAGTAACAAATTTCTTTTCCGGATTATTTAGTTTCTGTTTAGGAACAGCAGTCGGTGCAGCAATTTCAAAATAGATATAAAAGTGCAAATTTTATGAAAAAGCCATTTTTATTAATTTTAAGTTTACTAATCTTTCAATCGTCATGTTCAAATATTATTTTAAACAAAATATTTGAAAATAAGCGATTGTTTGTAATTTCGTCAATTGCTGCTTTTATAACATATAAAACTATTCACAATATTTTAAAAAAGGGATATGAAGGGCAAATCGCAAAGGCAAATTTCAAGCCCGTTAAACCAAACAACAGAAGAGGAAGGAATAAAAGCGGAGCAAAGGCTTCAAAAAATGCCATAAGGCTAGTTAAGGGAAATTTACCTCTTAAAGCACCTAAGCTGAAACCTGATACTAAACGTGTCAAAGATTTAAACAGAATTTTAACTAATTTTACAAATAAAGCTGCAAGAAATTATGCAATCTTGGCCACATTAGGTGCAACAACAGGAATTTGTTTATTGGTTTCTAAAATTTATAATTCAAAGAATGTATAGAAATATTTATTAATTAAATGAAGGTTCAATTTTATGAAAAAGTTTTTTTTATTGATTTTAAGTTTATTAATATCTCAAACTACGTATTCAAATACTATTTTAAACAAATTATTTGAAAATAAAGGTTTAATCGCCATCACAGGTGTAATTTCATCAATAACTGCAATTATGACCCATAAAATATTTCATGATTATTATTTAACAAAATTAAACAATGCAAAATATTTTCCTAATGACAAAGGTAAAAAGAAAAAAAGAAAAGCAAACGAGGGTCCTAAGGAATTTCCATATCCTGCGCGGTCCAAAAATCTCGAAAATCTTGTGACAAATAACGCAGAAATTAATTCAAAAATCTATGCAACATTAAGCGCTCTGGGAGTTGCAGGAATTTGTTTATTAGTTTCAAAAATTTATAATTCAAAATCTGTTTAAATACAAAGAAGAGGTTAATTAAATATGAAATTTACAAAATTATTGTTATCATTCTTGATTTTCAGTGCATCTTTTCAACAAACAAATGCGTTTGATTTGAAAAAAATTGCATCTGAAAATTATGGCAAAATTATTGGAACAATTTTACTAAATGCAGTCTTAACAAAATATTTTTATTACTATGATTTGGATAAAGAAGCAAAAAAAATAGCCATCGACAAACAACATATAGCATGTGTTTATGGAGTACCCGTCAACGTTTCAGATACTCAAATTAAATCAGAAATATGGCATAAAGTTCTTCCAATTAGTTTCTTAAAATCGTCAGTTTTAACATCAGCATTGCTATTTGCAGTTTATGCTGCTAAACAACATATTAAATGAGGTTAATATGAAATTTCCTAAATTAATTTTATCTTTACTAATCTTAAATTCATCTTTTCAACAAACAAATGCGTTTGATTTGAAAAAAATTGCATCTGAAAATTATGGCAAAATTATTGGAACAATTTTACTAAATGCAGTCTTAACAAAATATTTTTATTACTATGATTTAAAAAAAGCAGTTGAAAGAAATTTATCACAAAATAAAGCAGGTTACATAAAAATGGACGGTGAAACTATTTTTTTAGAAAGAAATATTAATATGGCTAAATCAAAAATATGGCATAAAGTTCTTCCAGTCAGTTTTTTAAAATCTTCATTTTTAACGTCAGCATTATTATTGGCACATCATGTCGGTAAAAAAATTAACAGGAAATCATGAAATTAAAATTATTGTTATTTTCAATTTTCCTAACTCAGATAACCCAGCAAATAAATTCATTGGATTATTTAAAATCTGTGAATTTAAAAGAAGTTGCAAAAGAATATATCAGCACAATTAAAGGTAAAATACTTTCAAAGAAAAATTCTTTGTTACCTTTTTCTGCTGGTTTAATGGTTTATTATGGATATACAACGCCAAAAATGAGTAAGATCACTTCACATTCAGTGGACTCAAAAAAAATTGAAGAAAATGAAAATAAAGCAATTTTTGAAGGTTTATGTTACGCAGGTGCAACAGCCGTTTGTGTTAGAACATTACTTTACATTATTAACAATTATTATTTTAAAAAAACATGAAATATATAAAATTCTTATTACTTATTTTATTTTTACAAACAAATTTGCGCTTAAATTCTGCAGATTTTAAAAATTTTGCTTTAGGGCATTATGGCAGAATGAGTTTAAGTGCGTTAATCTCTTTTGGCTTAACAACTTATTTTTATAAAGATGGTCTTCAAAAAGGAATTAATCAAAAATGTATTGACGTGAAAAATATAAGAGAAAAACAAGGTGTCAGTAGTTCGCGTGGAGTCGGATATTCTGTTCTTAGTGATGACGATTTAAGAAATAGTACAAAATCCAAAATTTGGAAATCTGTTTTATTAACAAGTTTTGCAAAATCAATTTTACCTTCACTACTTCCATTTTTGCCGGTAATTATTAATAAATTAAAAAAAGGAATTTATGTTAAATAAAAAAATATTTTTATTATTTATTTTTTTGCAAATTCCTAATCATTTACATTCAATTACACCAATTCAAAAAAATGCTTTTAAAATGGTTGTCAGCATTGCAATTGGGTATGCCGTAATGTTCAAATTAAATAATTATCAATCATCAAAAATTGATTGGACAAAACAACCATCAAATATGACGATTGCTCGAGCTATAATATCTTCTTTAACTTTAGGTGTTTTAGCTAGTTATAGTTCAAAACAAATTCTAAACAAATTAATTAAATAACTCATGAACAGATATTTAAAAATTTTGTTATTTTTTACGTTACTACAAACACAACAATCAAGTCAGGCAATAAATTATAAATATTTAAATGGCGCAATAAGTTTGGTATTCGCTTATTTAATTTATAAAGATAAAGAAGTAACGGGCTCAAAATTATACGGTGAAAATAGTATAACAATTTAAATGAACAAATTAGTAGTTTGGAAGCGGACCTAAAGGATAATCCAACCAAGAAAATATATTTCAGCTTATTTTTTTATAATCTTTTAAAAACTGTTCCATTTAGTTTAATTTTTTATAAAACATTAAATTATTTGATGGAAGCTGGATTAGAAAAAGTATAATCTACCTTCTTGCGCAACAACAAATTTTCTTAAAAATTTCTCTCATTAAAAATTTTGAACCTAAACAGCAAAGAACAAAAAGTAGTTGGTAATCTGCGCATCTTTTTTTACAATCATATTTTGGTTCCGATTTGTATTCCATTAATTTTTTCTTCTCATCATCAGATAAATGTGCTGTTTTTAAAATATCTGCATCATTATCATCTCCTTGACGTTGAGTTGACTGTCGGTCTAAAGATAAGGCAAATTTAAAATTAAAAATTAAAATTAAAAAAAATATTTTTTTCATTAATTTTCTTTCATTTTTTGTAATTCGGCACATTTGCTTTTAAAGTACATTGTCTTGGTCTTTTGTCAGTTCTTAATCTTTTAAATGAACTATGCCTAACTCTTAAATCTTTTGTAAATTCAAGAAATGCAATCTCTCCGACAAAATGTGGTTTTAGCCAGACAACATCTTTTTGTTTTATAATATCATGAGTAGGTTTTTTATCTGTTTCAAATTTTTTAAATAAATTTAAAAGTTGATCAATTAGTTCATAAGAAAATCCTGTGCCAACATTACCAACATAATGAAGATTTCCATTTTCATCGTACAACCCTAAAAGCAAAGATGAAAATTCTCTTTTTTCACTTAATTTGTAACCAATTATCACGCAATCAGCCGTATTTAAATTTTTAATTTTTAACCATACTTTTGTTCTTAATCCGGGATAATATTTACTGTCAATTTGTTTGGCCATTACCCCTTCAAAATCTTTTTTTTGCATAATTTTCCATAACTTTTTACCATCAGTAGTGTAAAAATTATTTTCAATTATTTTTCCATTTTTTAGTGTGGATTGTAAAATTTTTTTACGTTCAATTAATGGCAAATCAATAAGGCTTTTTCCATCTTTCATTAAAATATCAAAAACAATGTAATGAGATTGATTTATCCCTAGCAAAGAAATTCTTGGCGTCCCTTTTGAGTCAAAAGCAACAATTTCACCATCTAAAATACAACTTTTAGCTTTTATATTTTTTCTAAAATCAGCCAAATCTGGAAATCTATCATTTAAAGACAAACTGTTTCTTGATAAGAACTTTAATTCATGATTTACATACAATATCGCCCTAAAACCATCTAATTTTGGTTCAAAAATCCAACCGGATTGTTCCAATAAACTTTTATCGCCAATCAGAGCGTTCATTGCTTTAATAATCTTCTTCATAATAAAAATATTATGAAAAATTTCTTTGTTATTAAGCAATAAAAATAGTGAGCAATTTTATTACCCACTATTTTTTAGGAGTTATGTTAAAAAATTAATTTTATCTGGATCTACGTGGAGGAACTTTGTAACCACGGGCTCTAGCCTCAGAAATCCCGATCGCTATAGCTTGTTTTCTTGATTTCACAGTTTTATGTGATTTTCCTGATTTCAACTTACCTTGTGAATATTCGCGCATAGCCCTTTTAACCTTTTTTTGCGCCTTTTTACCATATTTAGCCATAATAACCTCCTTTTTTAAAATTTACTTAATTTCATATTATCAAAGAAAAGGGTTTAAATTCAATAGTTTTAACGTAATTTTAAAGCTTTTTTGGACAAAAATTAAAAATCTATTAATTTTTAACCATAACTTCAGGTTTAAATGAAAATGGGAAATTATGAAATACAGATTTTTTTTAACCTTATTTTTCTTTAGTTCAGCTTGCTATAGCAATGACAATTCCCTACCAAATGTTGAAATAATCAGGAAAGAAAAATTAGATAATGGACTTAATATATATTTTTTTGTAAATATTGAACCTGGCAAATCAACTGATAAAAAAGACATAAAAGAAGTTATTTCAGAGACAATCTTAGGCGGAAAAAATCACCTGGCTTACCTTGGCAACTGGGCACTCGAATATAAATTTGTTGTCCCGCTTTGCACATTTGTAGGTATTTATGGAATTACCTTTTATAAACTTTATAAATTAAACAAAACAATATTCACTAAAGATTCCTGGTCAAATTGGAAATCAGAAATTCCTTTTGAAAAATTACTTTCAATACAGTCAAAAAATTTAGCTAATGATTTGCTAAGTGATATTCAAAAAAGATATTTAAATCAAAGCCATCCGAACGATTTTATTACCCCAATGGTTTTATTCTCTACGGAAATTGAAAAAGATATTGCAAACTTAGAACTTTATTTAAAAATTTTAAAAGCAATTAAATTTTTAAAATTAGTTAAAATTTTCCCGATAAAAGATGATAATGAAGCGCAGGAGAAATTAAACAAATTGATTTATTTAAAAAATATATTTTCAAACTTTTCCGTTGAATTAAATAGACAAAGATTAATGAGTGAAGCAGTTGAAGTAAAATGATTTTAAAATTTTTAATTCATTTTTGGTTCAGTTTTAATTTCAAAATCCGAAGTTTTAGAATCATAAGTTATTATTATTTTATCAAAATCATAAAATTTTTCATTTTTTGCATTATATTCATATTCATTTTGCCATCTGAAAAATTTTAGAAATGATTTTTTTGAAACTTTTAAATTTGGAAATTTATTATTAGGATCTATTAAGATAATAAATGGAGAAGGTGAAGCTAAAATATCTAAATCAAAAAATTTAAAAACCCATTGGTTATATTCATCACTGATTAGATCTTCATAAAATCTACTGCATAACATTAATGCTAATTCGTCTGCCATATAATCCAATAAAATTAATTCATTTTTATTAGAATTTATGCATCCGATAGAATTATTTTGATTAATTTTTAATCTATAATTAGTATAATAAAATTTATTTTTGTTTTCTTCTATAATTTTATTTTTCAAAACTTCATTAATTTCAAAATTCACAGTTAATTTGAATTCATTGCCATCAAACAAAATAATTAATTGTTCAAATTTTATTTCTCGAATTTGTTTTAATTCATCGATAAGTTTCCATAATGAAGCTGGTTTAACTTCAAGCTGATTTTCATACGATTCTTCATTTTTTTTAAAAATATAAATTATTGTTCCAAATTTAACTTTTATAAAAGTATCTTCAATGGATTTAATAATTTTACCAGATCTCTCATGATGTATTAATTGTTCATCAAAGATTATATGAGGTTCTATTTCAGATTTTAAATTAATATTTTTTAACAAAAGATCATAAAGATATTTTAAGCCATTCTGATTAGAAAGGACTTCTTGACGCCCTTTTGAATTATTTGCGATTAAATAAAACATTATTTTCCAATACAATTTGCACAATTTAATTGATTAATATTTAAAGCATTTAACGCATTAATTGAGGGATATATGCTTTCAATAATTCCAGAATTATTGTTAACACTAAACTCTATTCTTCTATTACAACATTTAGATTCAACGAAATATTTCGTTACATGGTCATTTTTGCTTAAAAATTTAGGCTGATTTTTTTCTCCCCATTCAGCAATTTTTTCTAAAACCTTGGGCAAGTCCCAAGATTTGGGGAAAAAAGATGAGGGATTTCGTGGAACACCTTTATAAAATGTTCTAATTATTTTTTCTAAATTTGGACCATAATCTTTTTCTATTTGATTTTCAAAACAACAATGTCTTTCTTTTATAAAATGAGAACCAGTAGGCTTTCCATTCCTAATATTTCCATGTTCAACGTGAAATGCGGCTTCTAAATCAATTTTTAAATTATATTTTTTTGCAAAAGATGAATTATTAAATTTTTCAATTGCTTTGACTATATCTTCTTTTGCCTTTTGCCAATCTTCATGCTTTTTATCTTCAGGATCATTCGGATCATAATCCATGTTTGGAGATGGCATTGGTGAAATAGCGATAGCTGTTCCAATAATTTCAGCTGCTGGAATATCATCGCTTTCATTTTCATCTTGTTGATGATGCACATTAACAGGTAATTTTTTTGCAATTTCCACATTTGTAATTTCAGCAATTTCCGCAGGAATAAACTTAGAAATAAGGTTTCGCATTTCAGCTTGATTAGTTGGATTGTATTGAACATCCAGGAAATCTTTTTTACCTAGAAAATCATTAAATTTAGTATTGCCTTCTAATGCTTTATAAATACTTTCAGCGGTAAAAAGAAAATTTTTGGATTCTTTTAGTATTGGATTTTTTGCTGCATAAGTTAAATATCTGAATGCTTTTTGTTGATCGCTTGAATAATCAAGAGATAAAATTTTGTTGGCCAAAAAAATTAAATTACATTGCTCATCTTTTGAGTATTGTGGATTAATACTAAAGTTTTTAATTAACTCAGAATCGCCATAAGATTTTAATATTCCATTTGGTCTAAAAAATGCATTAAAAACTTCAGACTTCGTTTCTCTATTTTTTGCAATATCAAAAAAAAGATTAAATTGTTCTTCAGTTTGATTTAATGAATCAATAAATTTATAAATTACTTCTTCTACCTCAGATAAATTACTTTGAGCTTGAAATAATTCTTTAATTTTTTCTTTATATAAATGTCTTTGGTAAAGAAATGAATATAGTTCTGACGGACTAGTTGTTCTGAGTAAATTAAGATTTTTCTGAGGCATGTTTTTTATAAACGGATCATTTATAGATATGCCTGGTATACCTTTAGAATTAAATTTTAATTTTTTATTTACAAGATGATTATAAAATCTTGGAGCGAGTCTATGTTGATCCTGGTATTGCAGTTGTTTAACTATTTTATCTGCAAGATCAAATCTGCCGGCTTCAATAAATTCATAAATATTCCATAACTTTTTGTTGAATGAACTATTTCTTACTTTGGTAATTAATTCTTCATTAATGTTGACTGAATTAAAAAAATTTTCTTTAGCATTTTTATCTATTTTCTGCAATACACTTAACAGTTCGTGATTAGGTGTATAAACAGTCAGAAAATATTGCAAATGCTCGCTATCAAGAATATTATTTAGTGCAATTGAAATTTCTTTATCTATGCCATATTTATCGTCAACGTTTAATCCGGTAATTTTATCAAGCGATTTTAAATTTCCTGTTTTTTCATCAAAATAAAATTTCAAGATATGCGATAAAGCTCTATTTATCGTCTTGCTGGCAGGTCCATGTGTCGGATGATCTTCTTTAGTTAACATTAACCTTGCCAATATTCTTGCTTCAAAATCTTGAGAATTAGAATCTAACAAAATGCATCCAAAAGCACCGATTTCGTGTTGCATGTATCCGTCACGATATGCAGGCAATTGATGCATCTTAGATGTATGTTGATCATTTATATAATCTTGCGATTTAAAATAAGATGAATTATCTATTGAAATATTTTCATGTGTAAACGAATATTTTATTGTCGGAACAAATGCGCTACTTTCTGAATGCTGTGATTTATTTTGAGCTTGTTGGCAATTTTGTATATTTGCTGAAGTTGAATCAAAAAATAATTCAGACTCTTTTGAAGAATTTCCATTACGCAAAACATACGTTTCACGCTTCATGTTTGTAACAGGAGGAGCAATTGAAGGAACTTTTTCTGCTACTAAATTTTCTTTTTTTTGAGTGCTCGAAACATCTTCATGAACAATTGATATATTTGTAGCTAGCTTTTGATCTTTGGATTCTTTTGAAATTTTTTCCAAAACCTCAAGCATTTGAGGATAAAAACCAAAATTTTTTATAACATCTTCTTTAGTAATTATAAGAGCCTTTTTTTTGTTTTGAAGATTTTGAATCATTAATTTTTTATTTAAATCATCGAAATCATCGTGCTTAAAAAATCTTTTCCAATAAACAGGTGCAATTTCACCTAATTGCATTCCAATTTCAGGCAATGCGGCCATGATCAATCTAAAAGCCTGTGAAGCTACAATCTGATTTATTGAATATACATTCGAAAGAGGCTGAAAAATTAAAAATAAAGAAGTTAAAAGAAAAATTTTATTTTTAGATGATTTAATTTTTAATCTGATGTGTTTTAACATGATGTGTAATTTTTTATGTTTGTAATTCTTATTAAATTATATTAATTATTTATTGAATTTTAAAAAAAATATGTTAATTTTTTTTAAATATAACAAAATATAACAATACAATAAATTTGAGGCAACCATGTTAAAAAAAATTATTTTGTTTTTAATTCTTCTTTCATCGCCGTTGAATAATTTCTGCGAATCAAACAATTCGAATCAAAATTTAGAAATTCCATTGCTGCGTCCCAGAATTGTAGAAAAAAAAATTAGCAAATTCAAAAAAGTTTTAAATTTTGTTATAAGAAAACAAGTTTTCCCTCGTAAAGTGGTAAAACTAAATAATATAAAGGGTATTAGCGGCACCATTCCTTATGAATTATATGTATTAATTGAAGAACTTAAAATCTATAAAGATATTCACACAAAAAATGATTTAACTCCAAATAAAATAATTTTATATGGACCGCCCGGCAACGGAAAAAGTACATTAGCAAGAAAATTTGCAGAATTAACAGATAGTCTTTTAATTGAACAAAAAGGTTCAGTAGTTGTTCAACATTATGTCGGTGACGGTCCAAAAAAAATAGAAGATTTATTCGAAGCAGCAGAAGCAATGGCAGATGAACATAATAAAAGAGTGGTGATCTTTATAGATGAAGTTGATGCGTTTGCAGATAATTCTTTAAAAGGTGAATCCATAAAAGACTATGAAAATGCTACTCAAACGTTGTGGTTAAATCTTGATAAATACAAAGACAGCAATAAAATTTTTGTAATTTTGGCAACAAATAAATTCAAGCAATTAAATCCCATTTTACTTGATAGATTTGGAGATAATATAATAGAATTACCAAATCCAGATAGTATTATGCGCAAAGAAATTTTAGAATACTATATAAATAAATATAATGTAAAAATCAATACAAACATTAACGAATTAGTAAATCAAACTAAAAAAATGAGCATAAGATCCATTGAAGATCTAATAAAATCTGCAAAGAGAAACGCAAATCTGGAAAAAGCACCAATAGTAAAATTTGCAAATTTAAAAGAAATGGCTTTAACAAGTTTACGTAAATCAAAATATGATGATGATAAAACAAATAAAGCGCAACAATCACTAATTCCATGGCAAAAAGCATACATTGCTGTTGGAATAATAGTCATGGTAGCAGGATTAATCTATTCAGTTAAGCCTGAATGGGTCAACAAAACTTTAAATAGAGAAGTCATTGCTCCTACAACTACAAATATTAAAACTAATTTTATGATTTTTGATAAGGAATCAGGCAGAAAAGCATTAGAGCAAATAAACGGACAAGGCTTACTAACTTAATTCTTGCTTTTACAGATCACATTAAATTAATTTTTATTTGATGAATAAAAATAATTTAAGAATATTGATTTCTGCTTATTCCGCTTCAATTTTTTCGCAAGGAATTTTGTCGCCAATTTATGCATTTTTTGTATTAAAAATTGGTGGTGGAATTTTAGAAACTGCATATTCAACAGCATTATTTTCAATTGTCACAGGAATAGTAACAATTTTAATTTATCGCACAAAATGGAGCAGAAAATATGAAAAAGAATGTCTTGTTTGGGGATGGTTTTTGTGGACAGCAAGTCTTTTGATGTATTGCTGCATTACTTCAATAATTGCTTTATGTATTTCACAAGTTTTAAATGCTTTGGGAAATGCATTTTCGCAAGCAGCTTTTGATGTCGAATATGCAAAAGTTACTCATTCTGATCCTGCACATGGATGGTCTTGGTTTGAAGGAGCTACAAATATAACTTCAGGAATCGCATCACTTTTTACAGGAATTCTTGCACTTTATTTTGGTTTACAATTTTTAATGATTTGCATGTCAATTTTTGCAACAATTTCTTTTCTGATTATTTATTATTATTCATATGTTAAAAAAATTTAAAAAAGGAAAATTTATGTTTGCTCTAATTATCATCTTTTTTTTTCTTTTTTCTGCAAATTTAATAAATGCAGATATTATTTGGCCGGGATTAATATATATAGACGGCATTTTACAATCCTTTCCTTATATAATTTTTGGGTTTATTGTTGAATTTTTAATTATTCAATATGGTACAAAATTATCATTCAAAAAAGCTTTTATCATTGTGTTACTTATGAATTTAGTTTCATTTTTGTTGGGGATTATACTGATTCCAATTGCTACTATTTTTTTGGAAATCATTTACAGCATTTCCGTATATCAATTTTTTAAAATAGGAACTTTTTCTCTCATAACACAAATTTCGACTTTTATAATAATTGTTGCAATCAATACAATAATTGAGAGTTGGATAATTTTGTTAAAATATCCAAAATTTAATGAAAAGAAAATTATTATTCTTGTGACAATTGCAAACGCACTAAGTACTGCTATTGCCGTATTTGGTATATATAAAATGCAATTTTAGAAAGCCAGTCAAAAATTTAACGATCTTTTAAAAAAAACCATTGATTTTGCCCTTTCAATCTTATTATAATGAAAATTAAGAAGATAAATTATAGGTTGATTTATCAAATATCTTTAAATGGAGAGAAAAATGATAAAAAAAATTTTAATTTTATTTAGTTTTTTGATAATTGCAAATCAAATAAGTGCACAACAAGATCAAATAAGTTTTATAAATAATACAGGAATTCAAAATAATAATATTAATTTATTTTTTGCAGATGATAGAAACAACTCTTTAGGAACAAATGTCATTAACCCAAGCTCACAAAAACAAACATTTAATGTTCCAAATGGAACTAAAAAAATTGCATTAGCATTTTCAAAACAAATTAAGGGTGTTTGCGATTTGCCTGTAAATGGACGCTTTCCATCCGTAATTCAATTTATCCCGGGGAAAACTTACACAATTACAAAAGGAAATTGTCAGTGTAGTGGCCAACGCCATTTTGTATGCAAATTAGATTTTAATGTAAGTTAAAAATCTTGAATTTAAAAAAAAAGAGAGCTAAAAATTTAGCTCTCTATAAAAAAATTTTTGTGGAAAAATTATTAAGTGACTTTACAACCCTTATTTACTAAGTCAGTTATTTTTTGAGTTACAATCTGATCTAATCTCTTTTGAAATGCTTGACTATTTAAAAGTTCTTCTTGTAATTCAGGACTTTTAACAACAGTTTCAATAACATCTTCACCTGTTTCAATAGGTTTACTTTTAACACTTTTCCATTGATTAATAAAATGTCTAGCAGAAGCAATTGTCGCGCAAAAAAATGGAAAACTCCAATAAGACCTAATCATACCTGTGCCTAAATAGTAATCTAAATTTCCTATTACGAAAGCGCATCCATAAGTTAATACAATTTTAAAAATTATATTATGCCGTTTAATACCTTTATGAATTTCATTTCCAAAATTTTGTTGAGCTGCTAATACTGCTGCACTGTCTGGAGCAAATACTAAATTGGATCCAGTAGAGACTATACCACTTCCTAAACAACCTATAACATTACTATATTTAGTTAAACATCGTTTTGGTCCGATGCAAGATTGTGAAAAAAAATTTGAAATTTTGGATTTTAATCTTGATAAACAATTTTCTTTAGGAATATCTTCTTCATTTTGACCTAATTGATCTTCTAATTCAATTCTCTCTTCTGATTCTCTTTTTGATTCTTCGTCAGGCAGTAATTGTGCTCTTAATGATGCAAGCTGAGCCTCAGCGCAATTTAACGAATTTGATGATAAATTTGATAATAGAATTGCTAGAGCGATTGTTAATTTTAAACCATTTGATTTTATAGACATTTTTTATCCTTCCATTTCCCCTTTTATTTGTTATACAGCGGCCTACTAATCTTTAGGATAAATTATTTAATAAATTTGTCAATCTGAATATAATATATTGATTTTTTATATAAATATTATCTATTATTAAATTAGGTAATTTTAAAGTAAAGGATATTATTATGAAAAATTTTAAATATTTGTTAATTGTTCTTATTTCAAGCAGTATGAATGTTGCAAAACCCGAAACAAAAGAAATTGAATCTAATACCACACCAGTGGTCGAATTAACTCAAGAAGGAAATAAATCAGTATTAAAAGTTTGCTGGCCACCTAATTGTTAATAGAAATTTGCACTTTCCGTTTTTTATCATCAGATAGATCATAATCTATCTCTATAGAACAGGTTTGGATACGCTTTAATTTAAGTATAGGCTCGATAACTTCAGGCCATTCTATAAGGCATTTTCCTGATTTATCGATTAAAAATTCATCAAAACCGGCCATTAAGAAGTCATCAATGGTCTTTATGCGGTAAAGATCAAAATGGTAAAAATGCTCATTATTGGCATTTTTATACAAATTCATATACGTAAATGTTGGGCTGATTATTTCATCTTTTACCCCAAAATCCTTGAGTAATTCTTTTATCAGAGTAGTTTTGCCTGCGCCTAATGGGCCTTTAAAGGTGAAAATTTGGCAATTTTTGAGCTTTTTAGCTAGTTGTTTGGCTATTTCAGGTAATTCTTCAAGGGTAAAAATTATTGTTTCCATTTATAATTTTTTAATCTTTTTTATTAATTTTCTATCATTTTTAGGCAATTCTTTTAACTTCGCTTTAGATTTTGGTTCAAAATCTTCTTTTTTCTTTAAAATTGTTTTACTTGCTTCCTGCATTAGTTTATCCAATTCATCATTCGTTTTTTGGGTAATTTTATGAGCAATATCATCACTTTTTTGCATTGAAAGTTCAGGAATAAATTCTTTTTCTTCTTTCATAAAATTATAAAATTCCTGAGAAGAAATTGAATCAATATTTATTTGTTTTGCAAATTTTCTTAATTCATTGTCTGAAGTGATTAATAATAATTCTTTATTTTTATGATCATCAAGAATGTTTTTAATTATTTCATCTGCAGAATATTTGTAGCCCGAATAAGTTATTGTAACTTCCTGAAAAATATCGGTAGTGGGAAATGTGTAACCACCGCCATCAAAAACAATTGTAATTTTATGATGTCTTTTTTTTGCGTAAATATTTAATTTTTTGACAAAATCTTCACGCACTTTTTCATTAGCGTCTTTTGAAATAACATTTTTAATTAAATTATAACCGTCAATTAATAAAATCATAAATTTAGAATATACAATTCGGAATGAAGTTTAAAGAATTAGTTGATAAAAACATAGCTTTAAAATAAATTAAATTATAGCGCTCGTGGTGTCCCTCGATACATTTTGCTTGCGCAAAACACTCGGGATAATTATTATTTATTCGCAAAATCACTGCCGACTCCGCCATAGTTCATTGCATATTACTTTGCTATGCCCAACAGAGACTACGGCCGGACAGGGTGATTAGGGAACTGATTTTATGGCTCAATTAGTTCAGATGAAGCAACAAATTCGCGCAATAGAGACGATCAAAAAAATTACTCACGCAATGAGATTAATCTCCATGTCTGCCCATTCAAAAATGGGAAATAAAATTAATAATTTGCAAAATTATAAAAATGAGTTGTCCAAAATAATCAATATTATTGATTTGTTAGATGATAAATCTATTCAAGACAAATTAACTGATCTCGAAACTCCAAAAAAAACTTTGATAATTTTAGTTGCTTCACAAAAAGGGCTTGCAGGAAATTTCAATTCAAATTTATTCAGGTTTTTTGAAAGAAACAATAGCGTTTCAATTGATCATATTGAATATATTTCTGTAGGTAAAAAAGCCGGAGATTTTTTAAGAAAGAAAAATTTACATTTTAAAAATTTTGACAATTTTAATTTACAAAATTTTTATTCAATAGCTAAATCTATTTTTGAAATAATTAAAAAAAACAATTACACGGACATAATTATTTATGCAAATTATTCAAAAAGTTTTTTTATTCAGTTACCGGAAAAAAATATTATTTTGCCTATAAAAATAAATAAAACAAAGAATGTGGATTCTTTAATTACTGAAAATTATATTTGGGAACAACCAATTCCGGAAATCTATAAATCAGTTACAAATGAATATATAAATTTTAGTGTTCAATCAATTCTTTTTAATTCGCTTTTTGCGGAACAATCAGCAAGATTTAATTCTATGGATAGCGCGACGAGAAATGCCGAAGAATTGCTGGAGAATTTAAAAAGACAATACAACAAATTGCGACAGGCAAAAATTACAAAAGAAATTGCTGAAATTTCAAGCGCATTATAAAATTGCACAATCATTATTATTATAATAATAGTATATTGAATCATAATCAGGATGATATTTTTTCATAGGATTAACAAGGACAACATATTTTTTACAACACCTATCTTTTATAGTTATTGTATTGAAAATAATTTTACGAATATCTGAAGATATAAAATAACTATTATCATCATATTTCTGTGCTAATTTTATATCGCTTAATTTTATGAACAAATCCTTATAACCTTCGCTAGGATTTGACACAATTATGTTGCTATCGAATTTAAGTTGGGGAGTACATGCAAGCCATAATTCGCATAATTCTTTTTCATTTAATTTTCGTAACTTTTCAATAATTGGAAATGGATTTGTTTTAACAATTGAATCATCTTCCAGCTTAAAAGTTTGCTCTTCTTCCATTGCACAAATATTGAAAAATAAAAACACTAAAAATATCTTCTTCATAATTCAACTTGTTTATTATTTGAACTTTTTCTGATTATTTCATTATCATTTATTACAATTTTTGCACCCAAACTTTCAAGTTTTTGATCTAATTCATCATAACCGCGCTTAAAATGATGCACTCCAGTAATTGTTGTTGATCCTTTTGCTGCCAAGCCGGCCAAAACTAAAGCACATGAAGCTCGAATATCGCTCGCATTTACTTTCGTACCTTGTAATTCTTTGACTCCTGTGATGATCGCTTTTGTTCCTTCAACTTCAATTTTTGCGCCCATTTTTTGCAATTCTTTAACATGTAATAATCTATTTTCAAATACAGTTTCTTCAATTTCACTCACGCCCTCAGCTAGACATTGCGCAACCATCATTGGTGCTTGTAAATCGGTTGGAAAACAAGGATATTGCGCAGTTTTAAAAGAAACTGCCTTGGGAGATTCTGTTGCAACAAAATGAATGCCCTTTCCATCTTTTTCCGCTTTTATTGTATGTCCCATTTCTTCGAGCTTTAATAAAAAAACATCAAGAACACTTGCGTCGCCATTTGGAATATAAACTTGTCCTCCTGTTACAGCAGCAGCTAAAATTATTGAACCAGCTTCTAAACGATCGCACATAATTTCATGTTTAACAGGATTTAAAAAATTAACGCCTTCAATTTCAATTGTGGCCGGAGCTAAAATATTAATTTTTGCTCCCATTTTTTTTAATATTGAAATTAAATCTAAAACTTCGGGCTCTAAAGCAGCATTAATGATCGTTGTTTTGCCTTCTGCTAAAACAGCAGCCATCATTATATTTTCTGTCGCGCCCACGCTTGGATATTCAAGAATTATTCTTCTGGAAATTAATTTCTCAACAGTAGCTGTTAAAAAATCATTTTCCTGAATAAAAACAACTCCCATTTTTTTGAAATTTGTTAGATGAAAATTAATCGGGCGCAAACCTAAAACACATCCGCCCGGCATTGCAATCTCAGCTCTACCAAATCTTGCTAACAAAGGCCCCATTACCAAAATTGAAGCCCGCATTTTTTTCATTATTTCAGGATTTGCTTTAAATTTTGCAACTTTTGATGTATCAATTTCTACTTCTTTATTTTCAAAATCAAACTTTATTTCAGCGCCTAAACCTTCAAGCAATTTAGCCATGTTAAAGACATCCTGAGAAAATGGAATATTTTTTAAAATAGATTTGCCTTCAGTGAGTAAAATTGATGACATTATTACGAGCGCTGCATTTTTTGCACCTGACAAATTTACTTCGCCTGATAATTTTAAAGATTGTTCAACTAAAATAAATTCTTCAAACATCTAAAGACCCCCTGATTTTTAGCATTTTATAATTACTCAAGTTTAATATTATGAAGATCAAATAGTTTTAGTCTAGAGAAAGTTAAAAAAAATTTTTATTGTGCGTTTGAAAATTTTCTAATAAAATAATTCGTAAACAAAATTTCTTCCCAAAAAAAATTAATTTATGAATTTTTTTAAATATATTTTTATTAATTTATTTGTTAGCGCAATTTTTTCTTGCGAAACCCCAAATCAACCTGCAAAAAAATTATTTTTATTAAACAAATTTTGTTATTCATCAAAACAAGATTTTTACAAAAATTGCAAAATTTTTTTTGAACTGATTAGAACAAAAATTAATAAAATTTGCATTCTGCAAAAAATTTATATTAATAACAATGAATTAATCGGAGAAGTGACTAATAAGAAATTTATAATCTCGATATTTAATGAACAGGAAAAAAATAATTTAAAAAATGAAATTTTTATGATTGGTAAAATAAAGACTGATCAACAACCAGGAAAAAATTTTTATTACTCATTTTTTTCCGCTGATTTTAAATATTTAGTTTTATTTTCAAAAAAAAATGCTTCAGATGATAAATATTTTATAAGAGTTTTTAAGTTAAAATAACAATCAAATTTTAGGGGTAAATCTATGTATTCAAAAATAACTTTGCTTTCTATTGTATTTTTTAATTTAAGTTCGATGGATTTTAAAGAAAAAATTGACTTTCAAGAAGAGCATGATTTGAAAGATTATGTACAATTAGTTGTAACCAATCGCGAAGAATACGTGAAAGTAAATAAAATATTCGGAGACAAAAATCGAACGATCTCTCTAATGAAAATCGACAAAATTGATGATAAAGATTTAAAACAAAGAAACTGTAAAATTTATTGCTACCCATATAAACAAATTTATACTTTGTCAAAAAATAAATATATAGAATATTTAGTAACATATTATTTGTTCCAGGTTGAAAATATCCGAACCACATTCGTTGCAAAATTTTATAATTATATTGATCCTGAAAAAAGAGATATCAAATCCATAAGTGTTTCTAAAGATTTAAAGTATTTTAAAATTGAAATACCTGATTTTGAACCTCTATACTATGAAAACCAGGTTTTTGACTTTGAAAAACAGGCAGATTATATTCAGGAAGATTATATTAATTGACAATTTGAATATTTAAGGTAAAATTCTTATAGTATAGTTTACAATTTTAGGGGGATAAAATGGTGGTTAAAAGTAATATTATTATAAGATTTTTACCTTTTCTGGTAATTTCAGGCACATATTCATTAGATTTAGAAAAATCAACCGTCCGACAGAGTATTAGAAAACAAGAATTATTCAATAGTACTCCTTTGCCAGAAGCTCTCATATTACTAATTGATGATTATGTAATTTCAGAAACAGAAAAATTAATCGGAGCAAACGTTGATCTTGAAAATTTTATTAAAGGCTATGCAATTGCCGAACTAAACAGAATTGAATTTTATTTCTGTGATCCAAATGAATCTGATAATTTGCAATCTAGAACTTATAACGAAATTGCAGATCGTTTCCATATAATTTTTGATAAAAATGCTCAACCTGAATATTCGCATAAAAAAGGTTTCTTTTTTATTAAAATCAAGGATGCAAATACAGTTTTTGTCGCTAATTTGACTGCTAATCCATCAAGCATTCAAGCGCCGGATTCTATTAAATCAATAAATGTCTCGGATGATTACAAATATTTTGCAATCCATACAACAAACGGGAGAATTTATATTTTTGAAAACAAAAATGTTCAAGCTAATTCACATAAAAATTTGTGTGCAATTTTGTAACAAATAAAATTTAAGGAAAATAATATGAAAACATTAAAATTATTTTTAATAATTGCATTATTTTCAATGCGAATTCAAGCTATGGATGGCAATAAAAAAGATTTTATCCAATCAAAAATAGATTTTTTACTTCAAACGTAAGATCAACATTCCCTCAATTTTATTTTGTTGATTTTGCATTTGGTACATCAGAATATTTCGATATCATCCTAGTTAGTTATCCAATAAATAGACAATATTTTAACGAAATCTACAAATATCAAAAAAAACATGTACCTACCAAATGTGAAATCATGACACAAAATATTAAAGATTGGTTTGATTGCATAACCGGATAAAAAATTATTCAAATAACCGCATTAATTCATAAACATTGGAAAATTGAATCAATTCAATTGCTTGTTTTGGGAGTTTTTGATTTTTTGATATAAACATTTTTTCAATACCAAATTTTTGCGCTTCATTGCAATGAATTGCTATATGGTTAATTGGTTTAATGTTGCCTGTCAAACTAATTTCTCCCAAAGCAATTGATTTGACGGGTAAAGATTGTTGAAAATAGCTTGAAAGTAATGCTAAAGCAATGCCTAGATCGGCTGAACTTTCTTTTATAGAAAATCCACCACTGATTTTAAAAAAAATATCATGACTCGATAATTTTACTTGTAGATACTTTTCCAAAATTGCGGCAATTAAAATAACTCTTTTATGATCAAGTCCTGTTATAACCCTTTGAGGAACTGCAAATTTTGTCGGAATTGTTAATGCCTGTAACTCAATTAAAATCGGGCGTGAACCTTCAAGACAACTAATTAAAACTGATCCGGGAGAAAAAGTGGCATCCTGTAATATTTGCTGATTAATATTTGTTAATTCTTTTAATCCTTCATGAGACATTTCAAAAAAACCAATTTCATTTATTGCACCAAATCTGTTTTTTACAGATCTTAAAATTCTTACATTCCATTGATCTTCACCCTGAAAATAAAAAACGCCATCAACAATATGTTCCAATGTTTTTGGGCCCGCAATTTGCCCCTCTTTTGTAATATGTCCTGTTGCAATTACAGCAATATTTTGTTCTTTTGCAAGTTGCATCAATCTGAAAGCTGATTCTCTTAATTGTCCTATTGTTCCCGGGATTGCATGAGTTTGGGAAAAATAACAATTTTGAATTGAATCAATAATTATTATTTCCGGTTTTTGTTCAATACACGTTGCGATAATTGATTCAAGATCTCCTTCATTTGAAAATAAAAGCGCATTATCATTTTCAATAATTCTTGAAGCTCTTTGGTTTACTTGTTGTAAAGATTCTTCAGATGAAAAATAAAAAATTTTATAATTTTGCGCCAATTTATTTGCTATTTGAAGTAGTAAAGTAGATTTACCAATTCCAGGATCACCGGTTAGAATTATAAAAGAACCTGGCATAATTCCGCCACCAAGCACGCGATCCCATTCATCATAACCTGATAAAATTCTTTTTTTTTTATCAAAATTAGCTTCTTTAAGAGGAACTAATTTAATAAAATTAGCTTTTTTAGAAATTAAACTCTGATTTTCAACACGCTCTACAAAACTATTCCATTCACTGCAATCCGGACAACAACCTAGCCATTTTACTGATTTATAATCACAATTTGTACAATTAAAAGAAGATTTATTTTTGTTCATTATTTTAAATAAGAAACATTTTTAATAATTAAATGGTCTGATGGCTAGATATTCTTTAACCCAATTATCAAAATCATATGGTTTTGATAATTCTTCTAAATCATCGAATGTTTTAATAAATTCTTCCACCATAGCTATAAATCCAATTCTAACAAATTTTATGCGATCAGGTAAAGATTGGTCAATTTCGCTGATATATGAATATAAGTTTCTTAAATATTCTTCATATCCAGATAATTTATTTATTTTATGACTATAGATTTCATTATATGATCTTTTAATTTCATTAAATAAATGATTAATCCGGTCACTATTATTTACTAAGAATTTGGTAGCTTCTTTTGATTTTAACCAATTTTCAAACGATGAAAGAGTGCGACTAATTCGGATTACTATATTATTTTTTAACTGAATTTTGTCAAAATAATCAGCGCAATCCCAACACTTTGATTCCATTTCAAAAATTTTATCCGCTTCCGGAACAGAATAAATTGACAAATAAGAAAAAGAAATTATTAATAAAAATATTTTTTTCATACAATTTGTTCCTTTAATTTAAACTAATTGTATTTTATTTTGATTATCAAAATCAATAATTTAGATATTTTTTATAAAATTTCACAGAAAGAATCTTGATTTTTATATTTTTCTGGATTCATTGTTGTAATTTTTGTATAAAGTTTATTTAAAATTTCAAATAATTCCTCAAAAATTTTGTCATCATTTTGAAGATTTTTCTCTAATAATTTAAAATATCTTTGCAGAATATCAAAATAATTATTGTCAACTGCATAGAAAATATTATCTGATGAAATATGACATACAATTTTTTGTTTTTTGATAAAATATGTTGCGTGTAAAATAAATTTAGTGGAATTTTTTAATAAAGGAATTGAATAAGCGGTATATTTGGGATCTACTTCTTTGCTAAAATTTCTTATATTATAAAAACCTATACTCTCATTGTTATAATCAGCAGATCTTAAATTAAGAAATATGATCAACCCCAAAAAAATCTTTTTTTGCATATTGTTTCCCCATGTCATTTGAATTATATTTGATTAAATATTATAACTCAAAAAGGAAAAAATTGTGAATGAACTATTATTTATATTGCATTCGTTATTAATTTCTATTTTTGCAGTTATTGCTTTAAAAATTTCAAAAGAAGCGTTAATATCATTTTTGTGCGTTCAAGCAATTTTATCTAATCTTTTTGTTTCAAAACAAATCATTTTATTCGGGTTTTGTGCAACATGTTCGGATGCATTTTCAGTCGGAAGTAGTTTAAGCTTAAATTTATTACAGGAATATTTTGGAAAACAAATTGCCCAAAAAACAATTTGGATAAGCTTTTTTTGTCTTATTTTTTATTTATTAATGACACAAATGCATTTAATTTATATTCCAAGTGAATTTGATATAATGCAAAAAAATTTTTATGAAATTTTTCAATTTGCACCTCGGATCGTTATTGCTTCGCTGATTGCATATTTAATTTCTCAACAAATTGATCTTCGTCTTTATAATTTTTTTAAAAAAAAATTTGAAGGAAAATATTTTATTTTAAGAAATTATGGTTCGCTTTTAATTTCACAGTTTGTCGATACATTAATTTTTACATTTCTAGGACTTTATTCAATTGTAGAAAATCCGTTACAGATATTTACAATAAGTTATTTTGTCAAAGTGTTTACAATAATTCTTGCTGCGCCAATTGTCGGAATTTTAAAGAAAATATTAGAAAATAAATTATTTTAATAAAAAATTATGAATATGGGTCCCATTCTTGCGGACACAGTTGATTATTCAGTTGCAAATTTTGTGTTCTACACCAAACACATAAGTTTGCTCTTTGACTTTGATTTAATCTGTTAAAAATTCTACTAAAATCTCGACGGCATTCCCCTTGCCTCATAATTGGACCCGAGGTTGTTCGATTTCTTACTTCCTCAAGAAGCTTAGCATCTCTTTCTTCAACTGACTTTCTAGCAACTTCGCTAATTATTTTAGTGGTATTCTCAAATCTTTCAGGCTTATCAAAATAAGCATTTATTTTAGGAAAACTAAAAATTACAAATATTAAAAATATAAATTTCTTCATAATTCCTCCTTTTTTTTAAAAATAACAAAATTATACCTTTAAAATCAATATTTTCTTATTTTTATGTTATAATTGAAATATTATGAATAACTTCAGGTTCGAAATATTACATAAGTCAAAGATTTCTAATGCAAGAGTGGGCAGAATTTATACTCCCCATGGCATTATAGACACGCCGAATTTTGTGGCTGTAGGCACAAATGCTACTTTAAAAGCCCTTGATAGCCAAACTGTAAATGATATTGGTTTACAGCTAATGTTTTGTAATACTTATCATTTAATGCTTCAACCGGGTACTCAAACAATAAAAAAAGCCGGCGGATTACATAAATTTATAAATAGAAATGCGCCAATAATTACTGATTCAGGTGGATTTCAGGTTTTTTCATTGGCTTACGGAACCGTTAAAGATGAATTGAAAAGCCGCGGACAAAAAAAGTTAGATAATTCTATAGTAAAAATTAATGAAGATGGAGTGCTTTTCAGATCATATCGTGACGGAAGTCCGGTTTTATTAACTCCTGAAAGTTCAATTCAGGCACAAAAAGATCTTGGGGCTGATATAATAATTCCTTTTGATGAATTGCCTCCATATCATATTTCACATGAAAAACTTAAAGAATCACTTGAAAGAACTCATCGCTGGGAAAAAAGATCATTGGAATATCATTTGAAAAATAAAAATAATCAGGCAATGTACGCAGTAATTCATGGCGGAGTTAATCAGGAATTGCGTAAAAAAAGCTCTAATTTTTTAACAAATCTTGAATTTGATGGTTTTGCAATTGGTGGAAGTCTAGGAAAAAATCATCAGGAAATGTTTGAACTTCTTGATTTTACAATACCCTTTTTGCCGCCAGATAAACCAAATCATCTTTTAGGAATTGGAGATTTAAATTCTGTTGATAATGTAATTAAATCTGGCATAGACACAATGGATAGTTCACATCCAACACGATGCGCAAGACATGGTCTTCTTTTTACTAATTCAGGAACTAAAAAAATATTAAATAGTGCAAATAAAATTAATTTTGAACCAATTGATAAAAATTGTGATTGTTTTACCTGCAAATATTTTACAATAGGTTATTTGCATCATTTATTTAAAGCAAAAGAAATGACGGGTTATACTCTTGCTACGATACATAATTTGCATTTTATGATTAAATTAATGTCAACTTATAGAAAATTGATTTTGGAAGATAAAATTTAAAATTTATGAAAACCATAACTTCCCTACAAAACCCTGAAATTAAATTGATAGAAAAGCTTCATGATTCAAAAGCCAGAAAAGAACAAGGTAAATTTTTAGCTGAAGGAATTCGTGTTTGCAGTACTTTGATTGCATCAGATGCTAAATTAATTCAGCTTTATATAACTGAAAAAATGCAAAGTTATGCTTTAGGTTTTACAACAGAACATAAAGTAACAATAGTAAATGACCAGATAATGAAAAAAATTAGCAATTCAGAAAATCCAAGCGGAATTTTAGGCGTCTTTGAAATTCCTAAACAAAAAGATTTGAATTTATTAACTTCAGGAATTGTTTTAGCTCAAATTTCTGATCCTGGAAATATGGGAACTTTAATTCGGTCAGCTGCTGCAATGGGAATTAAAACAGTAATTTTAATTGAAGGAGCAGATCCATTTAATTCAAAAGTTGTTCAGAGTAGTGCAGGAACTTTATTGCAAGTCAATTTATTCAGATTAAGTTGGGATGAATTAATAAAAAACAAGCAAAAATTAAAACTTTGCGCTTTGGTAGTTTCAGGTGGCAGAAAACCAAATGAAATAAATTTAAATGAAACTTTGCTAGTTATAGGAAATGAAGCACACGGAATTCCGGAAAATTGGCAAAATCAGTGTGATGAAAAAATGACTCTGCCAATGATTGGTAATGTTGAAAGTTTTAACGCTGCAATTGCCGGATCAATTGCAATGTATTTATTGGCAACTTCTAAATGATTATTGTTCCATATTGTCAGAATTTTTGTCAGAATTACCGTCTTTTTGTAAATCCATACTATTAACTTTTGTTTGTCCTTTTTGCTTTAGCCTGGTTCTTGCAAGTTGTTTTTTCTTAGGATAAACCGTCAATCTTGAACCAGATGATGCAACTGCTAAATAGTCAGCTGAATTGTAAATCGCCGAAATATAAATTGTGTTATTTGGAACACTTTCATATTTCATAGTTGTCAAATCTAAATTAATTAAAAATTGTGAATTTAAACCAATTAGCGCTTTATTATTTTCTTTATCAAAAGTAATTATATTTACTTCAGAATCAAACTTATAAGGTTGATCGCAATTTAATGTTTTCAAATTCCAGATTTTTACAGTTTTATCATTTGATCCGGAAAGCAAATATTTACCATTTACATTACAAAGTGCTGAGACTTTATCTTTATGCGCATTTAATTCTTTTGATAGAATAAACTTTTTTTCTTCCCAATCAATTTCTAAAAATAAAATTGTACCATTGTTTAAGCCGGCAACAATTAATGTGTCATTAATCATTTCTAATGAAGCTATTTCAATCTCTTCTTCTTCCAGATCAAATTTAAATAATATATCGTCATCACCTTCATTAAAACTAATTACACCTATCATCTTTCTGGAAGCGGTTAAAAAATAATCTTTTAAATTTTTATTTTGAAATTTCTTTAAAGTTAATAATGGTAATTGTGAAATTTTAAAAGGAAGCGTAAAATCATTTTCACCTATATTTTGACAAATTCTGACTCGGCCATATGAATCAGCAAAAATAAATGTTTTTTCATAAGGAACTATTGCTGTAATTGGACCTGGTATATTGCCTGAATTTTCTAATTTAAATTTAAGTTGTAATGTATTAGGATCATAAAAATGAATAAAACCATTTTGTCCGCCAGTAACTAAATAACAGTTTACAAATGTAATACAATTAATTATATCTTGGCCTGTGGACGTTGCATTTCTAGATATTTGATCCAGTGTATTATTTTCTGCGTTAGTTTTTAATTCAAAATCTGATGAAAGCAGATGAACGCCTGAAAATAATAAAAAAAATATGATAAATTTTCTAAACATATTTTCCCCCTCTATTAAATTGGTAAATAATTACAAATATACCATATTTATACAATAAATCAATAAAATATTTCAGCGTGTATCGCTTTTTTACAGGTTTGAATTAGATATACTTGCTCAAATTAGATTTGAAGTATAAATTAGAAAAAAACCATTTAATAAAACCTTTTTTATGTCTAAAACAGAATATAAATTATCTTTACGATCTGCCATATTAGTAAACATCAATATAATGCTTGGAGCAGGAATATTTATTAATAGTCTCCCTTTGGCAAAATTTGCAGGAGCTTTAGGTTCAGCAGTTTATGCGATTGTTGGTATATTCATGATTCCTCTTGTTTACACCGTTGCTACATTATTAAAAATTCACCCCGGTGGTTCATTTTATACCTTTGCAAAAGCAGAAATTAATGAAACTGCAGGCTTTTTTACAAGTTGGGCATATTTTACTGCAAAATTAGCATCAAGCACCTTGATGATTCATTTTTTTTCTTTAATTGTGCAATCACTGATTCCAATTTTTTCTTCAATTAATGTAATAACTTTGGATTTAATAATAATTTGCATATTTACCATTTTGAATATGTTTAATTTAAAGGCAGGAAGCAGAATTCAATTAACATTTATGCTTTTTAAGATGATTCCAATTTTATTTGTTATTTTAAGTGGATTATTTTTATTAAGTACAAAAAATATAAGCGCCGAAAACATTATTTTATCCGGAATTTTCCCTAGCATTCCCTTAGTCATTTATGCTTTTACAGGCTTTGAAGCTGCATGCTCTTTAAGTAGACATATAAAAAATCCTGACAAGAATGCTCCAAAAGCAATTTTTATCTCGTACTCAATTGTTATTTTAATTTTATGCTCATATCAATTCCTATTCTATTCTAGCCTTGGATCAGAATTAGCTAAAGGCGCACATTATTTTGAAGCTTTTCCAATGCTGTTGCAAATTGTTTTTCCATTTAATGATCTTTTAAGATTCAAACTTAAAGCAATACTTCAACTTGCAATTGCATCTTCAGCATTGGGCGGTGCATATGGAATTCTTTATAGCAATAATTGGAATCTTTATGCATTGGTTGAAAATAAGCATGTATTTTTTAAAGATAAACTAATAAAATTAAATTCCTATAATATTCCGTTCTGGTGTGTAATTATAGAATCATTATTTTGCATTTCATATCTTTTAATAACCAGGGGCTATAATATTCCATTACAACAAATTGGTGCTTTTGGCAGCACAATAGCTTATACGTTAAGCTCCATTGCATTAATTTTTGCCTGCAAAAAAAGCTCTTTATTAAAGAAAATAATCTGGATACCAATTATTTCATTGATTAATTGTCTTATTTTGCTTGGATTTTGCATTAAAGGCTTTATTACGACAGGAGCAATTCCTCTTTATGCTTTTGTAGCTGTTGTAATTGTAGGGATGATTATGTATTTTTTAACTAAAAAAAGATCAAATAATTTTTAAGGCCTGCAGCAATAACCGTTGCCACGAGACTCTTTTTTACATATATGAGGATTTTCACAATCATTATTATTTGAACATTTACAAAATCTTTTGCCGATATTATTGCAAGCGATTGTAGTACAATTATTTACCCACATGTTAAACAAGTTGAATTTTGCGAGCAACATGGATGCAATTGTGCAAATGAAGAATTTGAATTCCCAATTATTAAAACAAAAAGAAATAATTTTTTCATAAATCTCCTTTTTTAATTAATAATAGTAATAATTTAGCAAAAAAATCAATAATTTTATCTTAAAATAAATTTAATATTTATTTGACTTATAAACTATAATTATTACAATTAAATTAATACAGTTAATCATTTAAAGTGGAGTCCCAAAAATGATAAATAAAAAAGCAATATTATTATCCCTCATCGCTTCTCTTGCAGCAATTAACATTCAAGCCGGATGCGGAAAAGCAAGAGCATGCAGAATAATCGCAGCTAAAAATTGCGGTAAAAGGGTATGTCCAAGAAATTTATTTGCAAGAACTTGTGGAAAAGCTTGCGTCTCAAGAAAGCCAATGGATAATAAACATGCTCCTGCTAGATCTTGTGCAGGCGGAATGTGTTCAAGAAGATAATTATTTTATCTAATTTTTAAGCATAAAAGAGGCGCATTTAAATTGCGCCTCTTTTATTGTTTCTAAAAAGGATAAATTAATAATTACCTGAATTTCCTTGTTCTTTATCTTCACTCAAAGCTTTTTTTAATCTTTTTCCAGTTCTTTCAAAAAAATCCACAGTTTTGCTATAGGCCGTTTTTGCACCTTCTTTTATTCCATAACCTAAGCCTTGGCAAGCAAACCAACCTTCATAATCTCCTGAACTCTGTAAGGCACAAGCTTCACAGCCGTAAGCTTTACAATCATCATAAGAATAAAAAAACAATCTATTATCACTGGTAACAAGACCAGTAATATTATTATGTTTCAGAATATCAATTAAACCTGACTTAGCCACTTGTTCTGCATTAACCAATGAAGAAAAAAGTAGAAAAACGAATAATATATTTTTTGTATTAAGTTTCATATTTAGCCTCCTTTTAATCTATTATTTAACCTTAATTTCAGTATAACAAACACAAATTCAGAAATGCAATATTTTATTACAAATAGAAACTATATTATCTGATTTTTAATGTAATTAAGGCCAAAAGAGAAAGAATTATTGAGATAATACAAAAACGGGTTGTAATTTTTGATTCCGGCCAACCTATTAATTCAAAATGATGATGAATTGGGGCCATTTTAAACATTCGCTTACCTGTAAATTTAAATGAAAATACCTGAATAATGACTGACATTGTCTCCAAAACAAACAAACCGCCGGAGATTATTAATAATATTTCCTGTTTTGTCATTAAAGCCATACTTGCCAAACATGCACCTAAAGAGAGCGAACCAACATCTCCCATAAAAATTTGCGCAGGATAACTGTTATACCATAAAAAGCCAAAAGAAGCGCCAATTAAAGCACTTCCCAGAATTACTAATTCTGAAGAACCGGTATAGGGTATATTCAGATAAGAAGCTAATTTAATATGACCAGCCAAAAAAGCAATAATTGAAAAAGTAACAAAATTAGAGATTAATGAACCAATTGCTAAACCGTCTAATCCATCAGTCAAGTTTACAGCATTACTGCAACCAACAATGATAAACATTGCCCAAAAAATAAAAAATAATCCTAAATCAGGTTGAAAATTTTTAAAAAATGGAAATGAAATATTTGTTGAAAGGCCTGAATAAAGCATTAAAAGAACAATTAGAAAAGCAAAAAAAAGCTGTAAAATAAATTTAGTTTTAGCAGAAATTCCCTTCTTTTTATTTATTTTATTAAGATCATCAATTAATCCTATTATTCCAAACAATAATAAAGATAATATCCCAATCCAAAGATTCAATTTTGATAAATTTCCCCATAAAAAACAGCTTATAATTACTGTCGATAGAACAAAAATACCACCCATTGTCGGAACATTTTTCTTTTTTTTGTGACTTTCAGGAGTGTGTTCACGCGGTCCGGATTGAAACATATTGTTTGATTTTTTTATGAACCAATTACCAAACAAAAAAGATAAAAAAAGAGCCGTTAATAATGCAGCTATTGCCCTAAAGCTTGTGTAATGAAACAGGTTAAAAAATGAATAATACGGAATTAAAAAAAAGGATAAATGATAAATCATATATATTTGCTTTCTAGTTGTCCTGAAAATATCGAGTAATAAAATATTTTCAATTTTATTCAATAAAGGCTAGTCAGGCAATACTTATTAAAGAAATCTATTTACAATGCCCTAAAATTGCCCTACAATTCAAGATCTTCAAACCTGTAAACTCCCCAGCTTTGACATAATTCCCAAATGATCTATACTGAATGATGACTAAGATTGAAATAACTAATATTAACTGTTTATAATAAGAAAGTTAAATTTTTTTAATTAATTCTTATTGTAATACCGACCTCATATTCAAGGAGGAATAAAAATGAAATTCAATTTTAAGAAATCGTTAGTTTTTGGTGTGTTATTTTCTTTAGTCGCTTCAAATACAGTTATCAAAGCAAATATGACAGCTGTCGAAGAAGATAGATGCAGAAAAATATTCTTAATGGCATTAAAAAAACCATTAACCCCGAATGACGAAGCAGAAATAGAAAAGAAGACCTCAAAAGAAGCGCAAGATGTATTAAATGGTCTTGGGACAAATGATAAGTCAAAAATAATTC
>Ga0207014_1002_pt2 | contig 73453 bp, 70 predicted proteins | sample Alteio_BWMinCont_56_FD_153495 | JGI IMG/M metagenome (GOLD analysis project Ga0207014, IMG submission 153495) | Enriched cells from forest soil in Barre Woods Harvard Forest LTER site, Petersham, Massachusetts, United States -... | ecosystem: Environmental > Terrestrial > Soil > Temperate forest >...
GCTTTCCAATTTTGAAATCCCCAAAGATAAGCAGTATTGGAACAAAATAAACCGTCAGATGCATTTAATCATTTTTCACAGTTCGGTGAAGATGGAATAATTCAAACAATTTTTCAGATCATAGGAACTGAATCAAAAATTTGTATTGAGTTTGGCGCATCTGACGGTTTATTTTGTTCCAATACTGCTTATCTTTGGGGATTTCAAAATTGGAAAGCAATCTTAATTGAAGCTGATCAAAACAAATTTAATGAACTGAAAAAGAATATTGGAAATTTTAATTGCACTCCAATTTGCAAATACATAGATTGCGAAGAAAATTCAGTTGATAATATTTTAAAAAATTTAAAAATTACTAAAACTGTAGATTTAATTTCAATTGATATTGATGGGGATGATTATCACATTTTTAAAAACATGAAGATTAGTCCTAGAGTAGTAATTTGTGAATATAATCCAACTTTGCCACCAACTTTTGATATATATCAGGAATATCATAATCAGGAAAATATCGGATGTTCTGCTGCCGCTTTAGTAAGAATTGCATTGGAAAAAGATTATTTTTTAGTTGCAATTACTGAAACAAATTGCATATTTGTACAAAAAAAATATCGAGAAAAATTTTCTCGATTTGAATTAGATTTTCAAAAATTAATAACTGATGATTTAGTAAAATATATAGCTACAAGTTATTCGGGAAAAACCCGTAATTTTAGGCAAAAAAAAATATGCACCCTATTATATCAAAACTCATGGATTTAATGGGAAAATTATTTGCAATAAAATTCAATCTTTAAAAATTCAAGGTTTAGTATTAGATGAATCTTTAGGAACTTTATCATGGGATCAATTCCCTGAAATTTCAAATAAAATTTATGCAAATGCAAAAGAAAGAGATGCAAGAATTGAAAATTTTAAGAAAAATAAATTAAATCAAAAAAAAGAAAATAATTAAAGGAATATTATGAATTTAAATAAAAAAGCCATTTTTATTTTTATTTTACTTAATACAAAAATAAATTTATTAAAATCAGATATAGATAATTTTGATAAATTGTGGGAACAAACAAGAAACATTTATCAAGAATTAGTTGCAGAAATTAATAAGGACATTCCTTTTTATGTTTCAAGAAAATATACAACTTCATATTGGTTTTCAATGTGTCAGGAATTAAAAAATCTATTATCAGAACCAAAACCAATTAAAGAATTCTTAAAATTCCCACCAATTGCTTGCAATATGATTCGCGGTATTAATGGAGAATTTGGACTACCTCAAAAATTTGAAGAAAGTTATTTATTAAATTGTGTAAGCGAAACAAATAAAAAAAGATTTAAAGATTTTGCAAATAAAAATGAAGAACCTTTAGCTAAATGTTCAAAAGAATTTAATTGTTCAAGCACAACATTGGGACATTTATTTTATTTGGCTAAAGTTTTAGAAAATTCTGTAAATGAACCAAATAAAATTGTGCAACTTGGTGGGCAGTATGGGAATTTTGCAAAAATCACTAAACAAATTTTACCAAAATGTACATTTATAATTTTTGACCTTCCTGAACTTTTGGCAATACAGAACTTATTCTTATCTTGCAATGCTCCAGATATTAAATTAAAAATTCATAAAAATGATTCAACTTTAAATAATTTGGAATCTGAATATGTGCATTTAATACCAATTTATTTGATGGAAAAATTTAATTCAGAAAATATAGATGTTTTTGTTTCAACATTTGCATTAAGCGAAACTCCTGAATTTGTACAAAAATTAGTTATAAAAAAGAACTTTTTAAATTCAAAATTAGTTTATTTGACTGGGCAATTAAATGGTTGGAGCGAAAATGATTATTATTGGATACCAGATCATAAAAATTTATTAAGTTCTGTAAGAAATCAATACAAATTTGTGAACTGTGTTCCATTTCATATAAATTCTGAATTACAAAATTCATTTGAATTAATTGCGCATAATTAAAATGAAAAAAGTTAAATTTTTACTTTCACTTTTATTATTTTTGTTTTTTCAAGTCAAAGCTGAAAACCCTTTAGTTTCAATTATAACTTCAGTTTATAATGGTGAAAAATTTATTGAAGGGTATCTTGAAGATACAATTAAACAAACAATTTTTAATGAATGCGAATTAATTCTAATTAATGCAAATTCTCCACAAAATGAAGAACAAATAATAAATAAATATCTTCAAAAATACCCAAACATTAAATATCTAAAATTAGATAATGATCCGGGGCTATTTGCCGTTTACAATAAAGCAATTAAATTAGCAAAAGCAGATTTGATAACAAACGGAAATTTGGATGATAGAAAAGATACAAAAACATTAGAAATTTACTCTAAGTTTTTACAAGAAAATCCTGATATTGATTTAGTTTATTCGGGATATTTAATTACAAACCAACCAAATGAGACTTTTGAAAAAAATAGTCACAAATGGATTGTAGAACCGGAAGAATTTTCTGCAGAAAAAATGTATCAATATCTGCCAGGTCCTCAACCAATGTGGAGAAAATCAATTCATGAAAAATATGGATATTTTGATGAAAGTTATAAATGCGTTGGAAATTGGGAGATGTGGTTAAAAGCAGTTGCAAATGGAGCAAAATTTAAAAAATTGCCAGGAATTCATACGTTATATTATGCAAATCCAAATGGTATTTCTTTAAACCAAGATAAAAAAATTGCAGATCTTAGAAATATTGAAGCAGATACAATAATTAGAAATTATAGTTTTTTATGGGATAAATCTAAGAAAAATCCGGTTCAAAAATTTACAGCCACTCAGGAAAAAAGTTTTGTTATTGTAATACCTTCTTATAATAATAAATATTGGATGCAAAGAAATTTGGATTCAGTATTTTTGCAAAATTATAAAAATTTCAAAATTATTTACATTGATGATTGTTCAACTGATAAAACAGGTTTTTTAGTTGAACAATATATAAAAGAAAGAAGCCAAGAACACAGAACAACTTTAATCAAAAATGATGTTCGCGCAGGCTGCCCGCTTGCTAATATTTATAAAGCGGTACATATGTGCAAACCGGATGATATAATTGTACTTTTAGATGGAGATGATTGGTTTGCTCACAATAATGTTTTAAAAATTTTAAATGAAGTTTATCAGGATCAAAATGTTTGGGTAACTTATGGGCAATTCATTTATTACCCTTCAAATGGTCCAGGATGGGCAAATCCAATACCAAAAAATATTATTGATAAGAATCAATTCAGGGATTTTCATTGGTTCTCAACTCATTTAAAAACATTTTATGCAGATTTATTTCAAAGAATTAAAAAAGAAGATTTATTATATCAAAATAGATTCTTCCCAATGGCGGGTGATTTAGCATTAATGTTTCCAATTATGGAAATGGCCGGACATCATAGTAAATTTATTCCTGATCTTTTATATGTTTATAACGTCGCAACCGATTTAAATGAAGAAAAAGTAAATCATCAGTTGCAAATGCAAATGACAATTAACATAAGACAACTGCCAAAATATAAGCCAGTTGAAAAGTTGTTTGATATTAATTTGACTGACCCAGGCTACGCCAAGGCTTCGCCGGGTTGTTCTTCTGTCTTAAAAGATGATAAGCCACTTGGTTTGTGTGCTACGAAGAACAAAAAAATCTACATAAAACCTTGGGCGGGTTCATTATTTAATGTGAATGACAAAATTTACAACAGAGATGATTGCTTAAGATCTTATTATGATACGCAACAACATTTAAAAACAATCGGTTATGATTTAATTCAAGTTGATTCATTTAACAATTTAAAAGATGCGCATTTAATTGTAGCTTTTGATTTTCCTCAAAGTGATGTTCAATATTTAGAGCAATGTCCAATTGAAAAAAGAATCTTATATCTTTTAGAACCACCCGCAGTAAGACCAGATAATTATGATAAAAAAAATCATGAAATGTTCAGCAAAGTTTATACCTGGAATGACGATTTAGTTGATAACAAAAAATATTTTAAATTTTATTATCCGGTTTATAAACCAATAATTAATGAAAAAATTGATTTTGATGCCAAGAAATTATGCATCTTAATTTTATCTAATAAACATTCAGGTCAACAAGGTGAAATTTATTCTGAAAGAAAAAAATTAATAGATTTTTTTGAAGATAGATATGAAGCAGATTTTGATTTTTATGGAATGCTTTGGGATAAAAATCTATTTAAAAATTACAAAGGTTATGCCGATAGCAAAGTCGAAAAAATGAAAAATTATAAATTTTGCATTGCATATGAAAACAGTAAAACAGTAAAAGGATATGTAACTGAAAAAATATTTGATTGCTTTAGATCCGGCTGTGTTCCAATTTATTGGGGAACACCAAATATCTTAGAATATGTTCCTGAAAATTGCTTTGTAAATAGGGCAAAATTTAAAAATAACCAGGAACTTTATGAATTTATGAAAAATATGAGTAAGGATGAATATCTAAAATATCTTGAAAATATTAAAAATTATTTAGAAAAAGATGAACGCGCAAAATTATTTAATACTGAAACTTTTATAAAAATTTTTAAACATGCATGCGGGATTGAAGAATGAAAATTTTGGCAGGAATTTTACTTCTTTTCATAAATATTAATTCTGATGATCTAAAACCATTTGAAACCTGGTGGCGGGATAATTTAGATCAAAAAATGGATACTTTTAAAAACTGGCTCGGTGATGAAAGCGCAATTTCCCGTGTAAAAGCACGGGAACATATAAAAAACAAGAATTATAAAAGTGTTCTTGATATACCAAGCGGATTATGCACAGATTTTTTTGGGTTTAAAAAAGATCGGATAGATATTGAATATTTTGCAATGGATATAACTGAAAAATTAGTAGAACAAGCAAAAAAAAGAGGAATAAATTGCACTCAGGGTAACATTCAAAAAATATCTTTAACTGATAATTATGTTGATGTATGTTATTGCAGACATATCTTGGAACATTTAGATTATTATGAAAAAGCAATAAATGAATTAATTAGAGTTGCAAAAAAAGAAGTTTTAATAGTCTTTTTTATAAAACCAACTGACAAAAAAGATGTGATAGATTTTACCTATGGACATCACAATAACTGCTATAACAAGGAAAAGTTTGAAAATTTTATTTTACAAAACAAAAAAGTTGAAAAAATAGAATGGCAAGAAGTTAATCAATTTGAATCAATAATTCATATTTATATAAAGCACGAAAAAGATCCAGCATACTCTAAAACTTCAGCGGATTCGAATAATGATATGTATTTTGCTACTTCTTCAGATTCAAAATATTTTGAAAATCTATTGAATTTAATTGGCAGTATTCATCACACAAATTATGAAAATTTAAAAGAGATTGCAGTTTTTGATATCGGCTTAACACAGGAACAAAAAAATTTATTAGATAAAATTGCAAAAGTAAAAGTTCATCAAGTAGAAATGGTGCATCCTGATATTTTAAAGTCATTTAAAACAAATAATAATGGCAAAATTGTGCCAGGATGGTATGCATGGAAACCGGTAGTAATGAAGCAAGCCTTAGATATGTTTCCACATTTTTTATATATTGATGCCGGAATTGCCGTTTTAAAACCATTAAATGATCTTTTTAGTTACATAAAACAAAATGGATATTTTTTAATAACCGCCGGCGATAAGTTTGAAAACGGATACGCTCACAATATTAAATGGCAAAGCACAAAATATATTTTAAATAAATTTAATATTAATGAAAAAAATAGCTGGGTATTGCATCAGGAAAATATTCTTGCAGGCTTAATGGGAGCAGCAAGATCCGTTAAAAACACTTTAATCTTGCCATTTTATGAATTTTCAAAAGATTTAAGAAATTTTGAAGATGACGGAACAACTCCTGATGGTTTTGGAACAGCAAGACATGACCAATCTATTTTAAATTTATTGGCTTATACAAAGGGCTTTAAAATTTTAAGACAAGATGCAACTCAAAAAAGTCCTATGTTTTTGAGTATAGATAGAAATGAAATTCCTTTTTATGTTACATGGGATTTTAATTCTGTCTCTGATTTAACTCATCTTTATATTTCAGCACGTTTTGATGACAGATTTTATAATAAATTTAAACAATTTATTAAATTTGATAAAAACATAATCGACCGTCCCTCCTACGTTAAAACTTCGGAGGGCAAGCCATTTTTAAAATTGATAGTTCCAAAAGATAATGATTGGTCTTTAAATAGTAATTTCTTAAACTTAATGAAAAATACATTTAATTCAGAAATTTTTATTGAAACAGGCACACTTTTTGGCAATTCAACTGCAAAAGCGGCTGATATTTTTAACAAAGTTTACACAATTGAACTTGATAAAGAATTATATTTACAAGCATGTGAACGCTTTAAACAAAATAATAATATTAAAGTTTATAATGGAGACTCAAAAGTAATTTTAAAACAGATTTTGCCAAATCTAATTGGCAATATACTCTTTTTCTTAGACGCACATTGGTCATCTGATTTAGGCGCAAAGGGAGAAGAAAATACGCCTTTAATTTGTGAGTTAAAAATTATAAAAGATTCGGGAATAAGAAATTCTACAATAATAATTGATGATATTAGATACTCTCAACCAAAATATATCGTGGACAAGCATCTTGAAAAGAATCCACAAGACATTTCAGCATGTGGTTATCCGACATTAGATGAAATTAAAAAAGCCATTCTTGAGATAAATCCGAATTATAAATTAATTATTTATGGCGATATGGCAATTGCATACACAAAAGAAATTGAACTTTCTGATGTAATAAAAGCAATTACAACAAGCAGATTTAAAGATTTAAATGAAGAATCAAGCGAATTAATTGAAACAGAAAAAACAATTTCACATGCAAAAGACACGGAAAAAGAAACTATTAATTATTTAATGAAATTCAAAGACCCTCAAATTTTCACAATGCATTATAAACTATGGAATGCATTACTTTTATTAAAATCTGAACATAAACAAGAAGCTTTAAATATTTTAAATAAAGTAAAATCTTTCGGCTTTAACAATTCTAGAATATCAAAATATTGCGATCAAAAAGATACAAAACAAATTATTGATGAATTGTACAAAGATATAAATGCAATAATTTCGCCTGAAGAGCGACAAATGATTTTACAAAAAGGAGGAAATCCTGTTTATGGAGAGATTAAATACGAATCATTACAAACAATATTTAATGATTTAAATATTAATCAAAATGATATTTTTTATAATTTAGGTTCGGCAATTGGCAAACCACTTGTTCAAGCTTATTTGAATTTTCCATTTAAAAAAGTTGCGGGAATTGAATTATCTAAAACAAGATTTCAAAATTCAATGAAAGTTAAAGAAGAATTAGAAAAAAGAAATTTAATAGATGTAAGTAGAAAGTTTGAATTAATTAATCAGGATTTTACTGAATCAAATATTGATGACGCAACTGTAATTTATACAAATTCAGCTTGTTTTCCCGATGAATTGATGAAAAAAATTACTCAAAATTGCTCAAAATTAAAAACTGATCTTAAAGTTATAACTTTAAAAATATTATCTGATTATCAAAATTATGGATTTATTTTAGAAAAAGAATATTCATTACCAATGTCTTGGACTGAAAATTCATTTTATCCGGTTTACGTTTATAAATTAAAGAAGGAAAAAAATGTTTAAAAAAAAGTTAATAGATTTCTTTCAAAACTTATTAATCTCATATTCCGTTCGTCCTGAGTGCCGCACGAAGTGCGGTGTATCGAAGGATGAAAAGTTGTGTTCATGGATTCGATACGTTTTGTTTCACAAAACACTCACCACGAACGGTATTTTAAAAATAAACTATTTAGTAAGGGATATTTTTCTATTTGGGTTCTTATTTATTAGCACTTTTTCCTATTCAAAAAATGTTTTGCAATTTATGCCGGCAAAAGATTTTGAAAGTAGCCAGGCAGATGGACAATTATCAAAATTCTTTTTAAAACATTTGGAAATGGTTTTTAAACCAGATGTTTTTTTTGAAACAGGTACTTTTAAAGGTTTAACAGCCTTTAATGCAAGCAATTTTTTTAAGGAAGTTTATACAACTGAATCAAATCAAAATTTATATAATAATTTTTTACAAAAATTCTCACATATTAAGAATATTTACCCTATCTTAGGCAATTCTGGCGAAATTATGAAATTTGTAATAAATAAGCTAAATAACAAAAAAGTTATATTCTGGCTCGATGAACATGAAGATGAAAGATCTACACCAATTTTAGAAGAATTAAAAGCAATAAAAAATGCCAATTTAAAAGACCCGGTAATTTTAATTGATGATATGAGATTCTTTCAACCAAAAACTATTCAAGAATTGATTAATAAAAATTATTACGCAATTAATTACCCAACCTTGCAGGATATAAAAAAATTAGCAATAGAAATTAACGCTGATAATGAATTTTTAATTTATGGAGATATCATAATGATTTTCCCAAAATCATTAAATATTGAAATTCCAGAAATAATTAGAGTTATGACACACAGCCAAATGTACGATGAATCTGACAAATCGTTAGAAATAAAACAAATGGAAATGAAATTAACAAAAATAAATGCCCTAGAAAAAACAGCAATTAAACAATTATATAAATTATTTTATTATCCTGAATTGAATTTAGTTAATCGCCATTTCAAATTATGGAATGCATTGACGTTAATTGGAGAAAAAAAATTTAATGAAGCAGAAAATATTTTAAAAAGTATTAATGTACATTCAACAAATATTGAACGCATAAATTTTTATATTAATCTTTGCAATTAAAATTTAAGGAAATGTAATGATAAAAAAATTATTAATAATTTTGGTTTTTATTTTTAACATAAATTCTAAAGTTGATCTAATTATTTATTCCTACAACCGCCCAATGCAATTATATGCTCTTTTAGAATCAATTGAAAGATATGTTGTTGGAATAGGTAAAACATTTGTTATTTATAGAAGTGCAAATCAAGAATTTGAAAATAAATATAAAGAAGTGCAGGAAAATTTTACATGGACAGAGTTTGTTGTACACAGTCACACTGAACCATATAAATACTTCAAACCTATAACTATGGAATGCATTTTTAATAAAGAGAGTAATCCATATTTTTTGATTGCAATGGATGACAACATTGTTACAGATTTTGTAGATCTTGAAGATGCAATTACAAATATGGAAAAATTCAGAGCGTTTGCATTTTTCTTAAGACTAGGAACAAATATAAATGAATGTTTCATGACTAAAACAAAAACGCCTGTTCCATGTTTTAAAATTTTTAAAGGTATTTTTTGCTGGATTTTTAAAAATGGCTCTGGAGATTGGGCTTTCCCAATAAACCATGATATGACTATTTATCGCAAAAAAGATATGAAAGAAAGTTTGGAAAAATTAGATTTTGACGGATTTCATAATTGGGAAACGAGATGGTGCCAAATGGCAGCAGATATGAATAAACATGGTTTATGCTATGAGCGTTCCAAGATTGTTAATATAACTGCAAATTTAGTAAATCCAACAGATGGAAATTATGAACAATTTACTTCCGAATGGAAAAGAAAGATGAATGATTTTTCAACAGAAAACCTGCTAAAAAAGTTTAATGATGGATTAAAAATTAATATTGATGATTTTTATCAAATTAATAATAAAGCTCCGCATATCGAATATGAATACAACTTTATAAAAAGATAAATCATAGTGTTCACTAAATTCTTAAAATTATTATTTTTATTATTTTTTCTAAAATTAAATTGCAATGAACCAAATTTTGTTGTCCTAATAACGTCTTATAATAATGCGCAATGGCATCAATTGAATTTGTCTTCAGTTTTTAATCAGACATATCAAAATTATCGAATTATTTATATTGATGATTGCTCAATAGATAAAACTACTGATTTGGTTGAAGAATTTACAAAACAAAATAAAAAAGAAAATAAATTACAATTAATAAGAAACAAAAAACGTAATTTAAAAATGGCCAATATGTATAATGCCATTCACTCATGTGATGATAATGAAATAATTGTTATTTTAGATGGCGATGATTGGTTTGTACATAATGATGCATTAAAAGAAATTGCTGAAGAATATAAAAATAATAATATTTGGCTCACTTATGGAAATTTTTGTAATATAAATGATCCTAAATATATAAATAATATCAGTGAAGAAAATTTAAAAAATGTAGCCCACAAAAACATTTTAGAAATTCCCAATCGATTAACAAGAAAAGAAATCATAGAACAAATAGTTCCTGGCCATCCCTTTACATTTTATGCTTGGCTTTTTAAATTAATTAAATTAAAAGATTTATTATTTCAGGGTTATCTTGCACCAGTTGCTTCAGACACTTCTTTTATTTGTCCGATTATGGAACTTTGTGGTGATAGATTCAAATTTATACCAAAAGTATATTACATCCATAATATAATAAATGAATTAAATGATCATAAAGTTAATGGCAACCTACAAATGGCAATAGCAGATTTTGTTGCAAATAAAGAAAGATATCAACAAATTGAAAAAAAAATTGTGAATAATTTTGAAAACATCAACTATGATCAAATCGTTTTTTCAGAAAAATTGGAAATAAATCAATTTAAATCTGATTTTATATTTTTAACAAATGAAGAAAATAAAGATTTAGATATTGTGGAAAGTCTTAAAATGATGGCTCAAGCTGGAGCTGCAATCTGTTACTTAAATCTTGAAAAAGAAAAATTTGATCAACAAATTATAAAATTTAATGAAATATCAAATAAATTTAATCCAAACAATAAAACTTTTGTTTGGCAAAACAAATATTCAATTTTAAGCTTTGAATTGCCAATTTTAATAACAAAAGAATTATTTTTTAAGATATTAAATAAAATTAATAATGATATTTCAAAATTTAAAAATGAACTTAATAATTTATCCATAAATTATCCATTAGATACAGCTCTTTTTATTAACCGCTCGTGGTGAGCCTGTCGAACCATTCGAGCATAGTAAAGTTGAATTTTGTTCGTATCCTTCGACTAGCTCAGGACGAACGGGAGAAAGAATAATATGAAAAATTTTCAAAAAAGTTTTTTACTTTTTATATTTTTATCCTCTAATTTTTTGCAAGCTAATTTAAAAAAAATATTTTTTTACGGGGAAGATTGGGGAAGAGAAATTTTTGTTCAAAGAATATTCCAATCAGGCGAATATTTAGCAGATAGTAATAGAGACAATGTTAAGTTGCATTTCTTTAAATTGAAAGAAAAATTAAAAAAACTTGGATATTATGTTGAAGTTCTTTCACCAGAACAAATTGCAAATTTAAACGAAAATGATTTCGAATTCCTGGTATTTTTCAATATCAGACCAGAGCATCATTATTTAACTTATAAATTTTCTAAAGAAAAGCTCATTTCATATTTGTGGGAACCTCCGTTAGTGCACCCATATGATTATAATCCGCAATTTCATCAAAATTTTTCTAAAGTTTTTACAATTTTAGATGATTTAGTTGATAACAAAAAATATTTTAAATTTCACGAGGTTCAACCTACTTTTAAATTTAAAGGCGACGGAATTCCATTTGAACAAAGAAAATTATGCACCATGATGACGGGAAATAAAGATTCAAATGACCCCAATAGTTTATACCCAAAAAGAAGAGAAATAATAAATTTTTTTGAAAAACAAAATACAAATGAATTTGAATTTTATGGTTTCGAATGGAATAAAAATGAATATAAAACTTATAAAGGTTATGCTTGGTCTAAACTAGAAACTTATAGTAAATATAAATTTACGGTTTGCTATGAAAATTCAAAAGACTTAAACGGTTACATAACAAGTTCAAAAATATTTTTTGCATTTATAGCAGGATCGATTCCAATCTATTGGAGATCTGCAAATGTTGATAAATATATTCCGGAAAATTGTTATATAGATGGCAGCAAATTTAGAAATGTGCAAGAACTTTATGAATTTATGAAAAACTTTACTAAAGACAAATATGATGAATACATAAAAAATATTAAAAAATATTTAAAAGATAAAAGAGCATTTTTATTTTCCTGGGAAAATTTTGTGGATATTTTTTGTAAAAACATAATTCCAAATTATGATAGATCTCAAATTTTTAATGAAAACCAAGTCGAAAAATTAAAGAGCAGTAATAATGAAATTTAAAAACAAATCTTTATTTTTTATAATTTTAATTTCTTTTTCAAACATTTCTTTTAACCGAGAGATTATTACAAATGATAGTGGTCTTGATCCTGATGGATTTGGTTCACAATTTCAATTTATAATAGCTTGTGTTATTTACGCAGAATTAAATAATAAAAAATTTGTTTATACGCCATTTAAAAAAATCGATCATAATTATAATAATGATCCAGACTTTTTTAAAAAAAAAGAATGGCTAATAAATTTTATTGATAATTTTGAACTTGATGAAAAAAATGTTGCTGCAAAACATGATTTTTATAAAGAATATTTCGATGATCATATTACAGAATGCGCGAACAGTGCTTCATTAAATAATATAAGAAAACTTTTTAGAGCAAACAAAAATATTAAAAATTATTTTAACAATGATAATTTTAATATTGCAATTCATATTAGAAGGCCCAATCCCCATGACATACGTATTAATGGCACAAATATTCCTAATGAGTTTTATTTAAATATTATTAACAAGCTAAGAAAAAATTATTCTCTAAAAAAACCATTATTTCATATTTTTTCTCAAGGGAAAAAAGAAAATTTTGAAATTTTTAAAGGGAATGACATTTTTTTTCATTTGGACGAATCTATCGAAGATACATTTTGTTCAATGACTTTTGCAGATGTTTTAATTGCAGCACCAAGTTCATTTAGCTACACAGCCGGCATTATTTCAGAAAATATTGTTTATTGTGCACCATTTTGGCATAAACCCTTACCGCATTGGATATCTACAGATATTCTTTTGGGAACGGCTGAGAAATTAAAATATAATTTAGTAGAAGGGTTACCTGATATTTATATAACATCATTCACCGAAAAAATTGGCCAAACTTGGAAAAATGGAATTGTATATGATAAGGCATTAATTCAAAAATTTTATAATTTATTAAAAGCAAGTTATGACGATTCTTTTGTAATGTTAGATTTAGGTGCTCAAACTGGAAGTTTTTCATTATTAGCTAAATATTTTCCAAATTCAAAATGGTATGCATTTGAACCAATACCTGAAGCTGCAGCAATATTAAGAGAAAACTTAAACATTAATGAAATAAAAAATGTTGATGTGCAAGAATTTGCAGCTTCAAATTTTTCTGGAATCTCAACAATTAGGCTTCCAACAATTGAACATTGGGGATTATCGACATTAGGGCAAAAACCACATTTTTCAATCACAATGGAAAGAAAGATAGAATGCATTGAACTAGATAATTTTGTAATTAATGAAAATATAAAAAAAGTAAACTTTATGAAATTGGACACTGAAGGTTTTGAATTTTATATTTTAAATGGCGCCAAAAAAATGATAAGCAGAGATAAACCAATAATACTTATGGAATATAATGAAGCTAATATGAAACAATGCAATGTTAAAAAAGATGACATTCACAATCTATTAACTGATCTGGGTTATAGTTGGAAAGTGATAAGTAATAATGACATTCTTTGTATCCCAATCTAAATAAAAAGTTATGAACAAAAAAATATTATCATTATTTTTTCTTATTTTAAAAATCAAATCTAATCAAGAAATAATTACAAATTCTAATGACGATCCAGATGGATTCGGATCTCAATTCCATGGCATAATTACCGCAGTTATTTATGCTTCATTAAACAATAAAAAATTTGTTTATACCCCGCTTAAAAAAATTGATGATACCATTGATTCAGATTTATCAAAAAAAGAATGGTTAATTAATTTTATTAATAATGTTGAAATTAATGAAAAAAATCATGATAATCATTGTAAATTTTATAAAAAATATTTCGACGAAAATATCTTTGAATGCGCAAACTGCGTTGTATTAAACAATATAAGAAAATTATTTAAAGCTAATAAAAATACTAAAAATTATTTCCATAATAAAAATCTGAATGTTGCCATTCACATTAACGATATTGATACGTCATCAAATATTATTAATAAATCAAATAATTTTTATCCGGATATTATAAAAAAACTTAGAACGATGTATTCTTCAAGAAACATTTTATTTCATATATTTTCTAAAGGAAATAAAGAAAATTTTAATGTTTTTACTGGAGAAGATATTATTCTTCATTTGGATAAATCAACAGAAGATACTTTTTGTTCAATGGTTTTTGCAGATATTTTAGTGACAGCACCAAGCTCATTTAGTTATGTAGCCGGAATATTATCAGAAAATTTAGTTTATTATGTTCCATTTCTTTACAAACCATTACCCCATTGGATAGACGTAGACACACTTTTAGGCAATGTTGAAAAAATAGAATATAACCTTGTTAAAAATTTACCGGATATTTATATTACACCATTCGCTGAAAAAATCGGAACGTGGTCAAATGGTATTGTCTATGATCAACCTCTCATTCAAAAATTTTTTAACTTATTAAATCTACATCAAAATTTTTTTGTAATGTTAGATTTGGGGGCACAAACTGGAAGTTTTTCTTTATTAGCCAAGTATTTTCCCAATTCTAAATGGTATTCATTCGAACCAATTCAGGAAGTTGAAGCAATTTTAAAAGAAAATTTAATTATTAATGATATAAAAAATGTCTCAACATACCAAATGGCGGTTTCAGATTTTTCTGGATCAAACACAATTAAAATGCCGCCAATAAATCGTTGGGGAGGAGCAACATTAGGATCAAATCCAAATTTTACAACAGTACTTGAAAGAAAAATTGAATGTATCGATTTGGATAGTTTTATTATTAATGAAAATATCAAAAAAGTACATTTTATGAAATTAGATACCGAAGGTCATGAATTATTTATTTTACGCGGCGCCAAGAAAATGATCGTTCGTGATAAACCTATAATATTAATGGAATATAATGAATATAATATGAAACAATGCAATGTTAAAAAAGACGACATTCACGATTTATTAACTGAGTTGGGATATAATTGGGTAAAAATTAGTGACGATGATATTCTCTGTATAAATTTAGAAGGCATAATTACCAAACTCAAAGATGATATTAATATAGACCTCACTAAAATGGAAAATAATATTAACAAAATAAAAAATTTATATAGAGAATTATTGGATTTACAACTAAATATTAATAAAACTGAACCATATAAATCAAAAAATGTTGTTCAATTTATCAATACATTGGCAGAAATTATAATAAAAAAGTTTGATCTTCATAATCATTTAAATCAATTAGAAGAAACCAATAGAGAAATTATCGTCAATACGAGAAAATTTGAGTTAGACCAAGTTAAAGAAATAGAAATAAAAATTTTAGATTTAATTAAAAATATGCAAAATCTAAGTATTTTGAAAAATGTCGAAGAAATTAAAGAAATACAAGAATCATTCGAATCGATAATTAAGAATGAAGATATATTCAGTTTAGACAGATTAAAAATAACATTAAAGATTCCAGCTGAAATTAAAGAAGCATTAAAAAAATATTTAGATGATTTTCCAAATTTATTTAAGAATATAAATGAATTAAGTAAAGATGGTTATACTTTATTAGAAAAGGCAATTGATAATAAAGATTTAGATGCTATAAATTTCATTCTTGAAATAGGTGGAAACATTGATACGAAAGATATTAACGGAAATACACCATTAATTTATTCTATTGCTATGGCTCAAGAACCATTTGCAGTATTTTTAATTAAGAATAATGCAGATATTAATTTAATGAATAAAAATGGCCAAACAGCATTGTCCATTGCAAAACAAAATAATCTGACCTCAATTGTTCAAATAATTGCTTCTAAGATTCTAGTCAGATATTTAAAAGATCTCCCACCACTTTTAGAAAATATTAATTCGCAAACGTCTGATGGAAAAAGCGCATTGGACATTGCAACATTTTTATACAATGATATTAATGCTGTAAGAGCATTAATTGATTTAGGTGCAAATGTGAATGTACAAGATAATAATGGAACAACGCCTTTAATGCACGCTGTTGAATATAATCGGCCTGAAATATTAAGGCTATTAATTGCACGTGGCGCAGATATTAATCATAAAAATAAACTTGGTGATAGTGCGTTAATGTATGCAAAATCGCTCGATTATAAACATATTATTGATATAATTCACAATAAAAGATAAAAAGATTCTGGAATAAATTTAGAAAAAAATCAGTGACAATTAACAATATTTTTTTTTTAATCATTTTCATTTTTTTTAAAATCTATTCAACTCAAGAAATAATTACTAATTCTAATACAAAGTATTCTGATGGTTTTGGATCACAATTTCATGAAATTATTTCTACTATTATTTATGCTGAATTAAATAACAAAAAATTTGTTTATACACCCTTTAAAGAAATGGACCATAATTATAAAGAAGATTCAGATTTCATTTCAAAAAAAGAATGGTTGACAAATTTCACTGGAAATTTTGAACTTACTCAACACAAATTCAACAAAACTAATAAAAGAACAGAATTTTTTAATGAAAATATTGAAAAATGCTCCAAAAGTGAAAGTTTAAAAAAAATAAAAAAGATTTTTAGAGCAAATAAGAATATTAAAAACTATTTTTCAAATAAAGCAGCTGGTGAATCAAGTGAAACTGACCAAAGCAACCCAGCCTTCGCTCCGTCTACGTGTAAAACTTCGACGGACAGGCAAGGCGGAGTTTATCCTGAGCATGTCGAAGGGGCGGGTTATTCTCCTAACACTAATCCACGAGATAAAGCACGTAGTGTTCTGGCGACGGAGAACAAAAATTTTAATATTGCTATTCATGTAAGAAGACCAAACTCACACGATACAAGAACAGAAGGAACTGATTTACCAAATAAATTTTATTTAAATATAATTAACAATTTGCGCAACTTATACAAAGCAGAAAATTTATTATTTCACATTTTTTCACAAGGAGACATTAAAAATTTTAAAGTTTTTGAATCAAAAGATACAATTTTGCATTTAGATGAATCAATTGAAGATACATTTTGTTCAATGGTTTTTGCAGATATGTTAATAGTTGGTCCAAGTTCATTCAGTTATGTTGCAGGTATCTTATCTGAAAATTTAGTTTATTATATTCCATTTGTTTTGCTTAATCCTTTACCACATTGGAAATCAGTAGAAAAATTTTAAATAATTCTTAATATTTTTGAATTGAAATATAATCAGGACCTTTTACTCCATTTCTCTTTGCTACAATTAAACCATCTCCAGAACAACTTTCTTTGTGAGTATGTTCAGCAAGAATTATAAAGTTATGATTTTTGAGATAGCTTATGCAATCTAAATGTGTACTATTTATTCCTTCATACCCATGAGTTGAAATAAAAAAATAGTCAATTTTATATATATTCCTTTTTAATGTTTTTAGCATGTCATATTCAGAACCTTGAATATCTGCATGCAAAATATGAATGTGTTCGATTTTTTCTTTCTCAATAAAATCCTCTAAGATTACCTGTTCAACATCTTTCAAATGTACAAGATCTTCATCAATTATTTTTCCAACACAACCTTGTTTAAAAATCCCTACTTTATTATTTAATGCAAAATTTTTCTTACCAACTTCAAGACGCTTAGGATCAGGTTCAATTAAATAATTTTTTGCGCCTTTGATTGAAAATGCAAACCATAATGAATAATATGCCCAAAAGGAACCAAGCTCTAACATTGTTGCATTTTCTGGTATGTATTTTAAAACTTCATAAAAACATTTTTCTTCTTGAGGCTCATGATGCCCTTTGAGTCCATAAATTACGTCAGTTGCCCATTGTACATCGTAATAAGAATTCAGAACGATTTTTACCCCATTATGCATTAACTGATAAAACAATTCACCATTAAAAAAAATTTCTCCTGCGTCTTTAACTTTAGGAATATAATCACAATCTGTGCCTGAAATTGTTTTAAGAGCTCGGTTCATTTGATAAGTTGAATCTGACAAATTTAAATTCGCAAGCATAATTTCTTTAGCTCTAATTTTATGCTCTTCTATTTGTGAAGGTGAATAAATAATAAATTCATTAATACTTTTTATATTTGATATATACAAAATTATTATAAAAATATTTTTTTTAAATAATTTCATAATTTTCGATCTCAAAACTGATTAAACATTTACGCCTTTATCAGTTTGGCTAACTTCTATACGGTTATTTTTTACATAATCTGTAAATTTAGGATTGAAATAAGTTGGATCATAAACCTGGCTCGAGGTATATCTAATAAAGCCAATACCTGTCATATAATTATCAATATCTTTTTCTGAATTAATTGTATCTTTGTAATGATAATTTTCAGCTTCAAGAGTAATGTAAATTACTTTTTCTTGAAGATAATTTTGAGCACTTTTAGCTATATTTAAATCTGATCCCTGAGCATCAATCTTAATATGCTCAATAACTGGATGAATATCAAAAGGAAATAAATCAAAAAAATCTTTCAATGAAAATACCGGAACGTCTATAATTTTTTCTACTGCCAAATATAATGGCTGGTAAAGGCTTGAAGTTCCGCAATCATGTGATGTTACATAAAATTTCATCATCGAATTACTATTTAAATTTAATGCGCATGGAATCAAAAAAAAATTTTTTCCAATGAGAGATTTATCTAAATATTTCCCGGATAAAATTGAGCTAATACTTGAAGGATTGGGTTCAAATGCAAAAACAAATAAATCATTTTCATGTTTAAGCCAATATTGAGAAATTGGCGCGCAATATGAAAGACCAATATCTAATTTAACATGTTTAATGCTAGTCGCGATTTCCATTTTTCCATCGGCTCTGAATGGAATTATTTTTTCTAAGATCTCTTTTAAATTAGAATTAGCATTTAAGAAATAATTTAAAAAAAATATTAATAAAAAAAATTTCCTTAAAAACATCAATTTCCTTTTTAAAAAATAACTTCGATATTATTTATAATTTGATTCATTCTTTTATCTAACCAATTTAAATCAATAGATTTTTTTTGAAACTTTAAATAATAATCGCGCAAAGCAACATTTAAAATTAAAAAAGTATTTGTAGTCCATTTGTTGGCCCACCAAGTTATTAAATGCGAGTATAATTTTAGATAATCATAAGCGTTCTCAGACATCTGATAAGGAAATTCTTTTAATTTACTAACTAAATCTTTTCTTACGAAAGTAATATTGCCAGTAAAAGATACAGGAACATATCCCTTGTTTAAACCCAATTTAATTCCGGAAATAAAACTACAACCACCAGCAACTCTGTTAGAAGAATAATAACTCAATAAATCAATTTTATACTCTTTACATCTATTTTTCGGAAGTTCATCAAAAATTGGATCACGATAGGGATTTACTTCAAAAATTACAATTTTGGGATTATAATCGGTTAAATTTTCCCAGACATAGTAATCATCACCATCAATATCTATAGATAGTAAATCAAAATCATATGGCAAATTTCCCCTTTTTAGCCAAGCATTAAGATCATTGTTTTTATCATTATAAAGGACGGCTCCATGAAAAACTTTAACGTTTGACAAAGTTCTATAATTATCTAAACATTTTTCATAAAGTAATTTATCTAATTCTATAGAAATGCCCGAAAAATTATGATTTTTAATTAAATTATATGTATTGCTTGAAGTAATGCCATCAGATGCGCCGAATTCACAAAATGTTCCATTTTTAATGTCTAATTCTTTAATTAACTGTTCAATAATTCCATCTTCACCATTTTGAGAATAAATATTTTTACAATATTTATGATAAGTGTTCTCTGGTAATTTAAAGCGATAATCGAATGGCTCATCAGTTATTTTTATATCTAATAAATCTGAAAAAATGCTGGTGACTGAAAATAAGATTAATAAAAGAAAAAAATTCATTAAATATCCTAATTCTTTTAATATTTTTGAATTGAAATACATTTTGGACCATAAACAGCTTTTTTCTTGGCTACGATTAAGCCATCACCCGAACAACTTTCCTGTTCAGAATGTTCAGCTAAAATAATATAATTATTTTCAATTAAAAATTTTCTACAAGAAGCATGTATTGGTCCAAAACCATGTGTTGATATGAAAAAATAATCAATTTTAATTAGATGCTTTTTTAAAGTTTTTAACATATCAAATTCTGAACCTTGAATGTCTGCATGAAGAATATTAATGTGATCAATTCCTTCTTTTTCTATAAAATCATCTAAAATTATTGATTCAGCGCCTGATATATCCGGGTCACGATCAACTACATTTCCAATATATCCTCTTTTAAAAACACCAAATTTATTATTTAGAGCAAAATTTTTCTTACCAACTTCAAGACGTTTTAGATCTGGTTCAATCAAATAATTTTTTGCACCTTTGATTGAAAATGCAAACCATAACGAATAATATGCCCAAAAAGAACCAAGTTCAATCATCGTTGCATTTTCTGGAATATATTTTAAAACTTCATAAAAACATTTTTCTTCCTGCGGTTCATGATGTCCTTTAAGACCCCAGATTACATCATTAGTCCATTTGCCATAATAAGAATTAAGATGAACTTTTATACCATTATGCATTAATTGATATGCAACATCTCCATCTTTAAAAATTTCTCCAGCACCTACTATTTTCGGAATATAATCTGAATCTGTACCTGAAATTGTCCTCATTGCTCTTTGCATTTGGTAAGTAGGGTCAGATAAGTTTGCAGGATTGGTAATCATTTTTTCTTTGCAAATATCTCTATGTTCATCCATTTGTGAAGGTGCATAAATAATAAATTCATCTACACATTTTATATTTGATAAATAAAGAATTATAATTAAAATACTTTTTTTATGTAATTTCATAATTTCCTCTTTAGATTCCGATGTGAAATCTTAATAATTTTTTTTAAAATTGTCGATTTATTTATTAATCCAGCTTCTAGCGTTGAAAAATTTTAACAGGATTATTTTTAATATAGCCAGAAAAGCGAGGATTAAAATAAGTAGGATCATCTGTAAAAGACGATCTATATTCAACAAATCCAATGCTCTTCATATAATTATGTATATCTCTCGCTGAACTCACAGCATTTTGATATTGCCCAATTTCAGCTTCAAGTGTTATATAAATAATTCTTTCTGTTAAATAATTTCCAGCACTTTTTACAATATCTAAATCAGAGCCTTGAGCATCAATTTTAATATATTCAATAACTGGATGAGTATCAAAAGGAAATAAATCAAAAAAATCTGATAAAGAAAACATTGGGACTTCTATTATATCTTCGACGGGAAAATATACTGGAGGGTAAATACTGGAACAACCACAATCATTCTTGGTTACATAAAATTTCATCATTGAGTTACTTTGCAAGCCCAATGCGCATGGAATCAAAAAAAAATTTTTATTTACGAATTTTTTTTCTAGTGGTGTTCCATGAGATTCATGTCTCAATTTAATTTCTGAATCTTGTAAAATAGAACCTATGCATTCTGGATTTGGTTCAAAACCAAACACCATAAGATTTTCTTCATGTGTAAGCCAATATTGTGAATTATTAGCCCCGTAAGAAAGTCCAATATCTAATTTTATACGTTTAATATCTAATGGAATGTCAATTTTTCCATCTTTTTTAAAGTTAATAAAATTTTGAATTATTGTTTTTAAACTGGGCATATTTGAATTAGTTTTACTAAAAATTAAAAATAATATTAAAAATATCCAACTGTTTTTTAAAAACATTCTTTTCCTTTTAATAAAAACATTTTGATGCAAGATCTTAGTAATTTTTTTTAAAATTGTCGATGTCTTTTAGCTTGCCTTTTATAAATTGAGATAGTAAAATGCAGTGTCAAAATTAAAGGAAATTATGAAAAAAATTTTCAAAATATTGTATTTAATATTTATTATTAATAATTGTTTTTCAAATGAAAATAAAAAAAATGATCTATACTTTTGCACTGCCGCTGATGCAAAGTATTTTGATCTATTAATAAATCTAATTGGTAGCATACATAAAACAAATTTTGAAAATTTAAAAGAAATAGCTGTTTTTGACCTTGGGCTTACTGATAATCAAAAAGATTTTTTACAAAAAATAGAAAAAACTAAAGTTTATCAAATTGAATTAACACATCCTGATTTATTAAAACAAGTTAGAGTAAATAATGATAACAAACATGTACCTGGCTGGTATGCGTGGAAATTTGTAGTGCTCAAACAAGCTGCAGAAATGTTTCCATATTTTTTTTGGGTTGATGCAGGAATAGTAATTTTAAATCCTGTGGATAATATTTTCGATATAATTATTGACAAAGGTCTTTTCGTCGGCAATTTACCACACTGCAATAAATATCAAACAATTCAGCACTTAATAAAAAAATTTAATATTAATGATCCAAAAAATAATTGGATTTTAGAAAAACATACAGTAATTTCAACATTTATTGGCATTTCAAAAAAAGTTGTAAATAATTTGGTCCTGCCATTGTATGAAATGACAAAAGACATGAAAAATTTTATTGATGATGGAACTTCAGTAAACGGTTTTGGTTCATCAAGGCCTGAACAGGCTATTTTAAGTTTATGGTGTTATTTATATGGTTTTGATTCATATGAAATAGCACATTCATCTCCTGCTCCAGTTAAATTAAATGACAAAGAAGTTCCAATTTACATCGCTATTCCCTGGCATGTAACGCATAGAACACAAATTTATTTAGATGCAAAATCAGATAAACATTATAATGAAAAATACAAAGAATTTATAAAATTAATTGAATAAAAATGCAAAATAAAAAGTACGCAATTTTATTTTTTATTTATTTTAATATTGTATGCAAAAATTATATTACTAATGATGTTTCAGTTCAACTTGGTGATGGATTAATTAATTTCTCCATTGCAAAAATCCTAGCTTTAAAGTACCCAGATAAAATCGAACTTCTTTATAGACCATTTATGCATCATGAATTGTTTGCTTTAGAAACATGTGAAAAAAAATTAGATTATAATTCACAATTTTCAAAAACTGTTTTTGTAAGAAGTGATGAAGACATTATAAATAATAAAGAAGATAATGTTTTGTTTATTGCAACACTCGGAACTAAGGTAAACTCAATTGATGATTCATTAATTAAAGAATTAAAAAAAGTAGTTAAACTTAAAAAAATTCCAAAAATTAACGAACTTCCCGATGATTTAATTACTGTAGCCGTGCATATCAGAAAAGGAAATGGTGGCGGAGCAATTTATGATGGCGAACAATCTTCTTTGCAGATTTTTGATTTTGAACGATCGCAAGTAAAATATGTTAACGATTTTTTTAATTATCCATTTGATTGGGAATCTTATCAAAGAAAAGACAATATTTTAAATAATATTCAATTAAAAAATTATAAAGATTATGCAGAAAAATGGACTTGCGAAGGGAAACCAAGAGACAGAGTTGATTACTTTCAAGTTAAATTACCACCGGATCAATTTTACATTGATCAGATAAAAAAATTATCACATGATTTAAACAATTCAAAATTATTTGTGCAAATTTTTACTGATGATAGAAATCCATTTGAATTATTAGAAAGAATAAAAGAAAATATAAATTTACCGAATGTAACAATTTGTTATGAAAACAATTGGCAATTTTCATTTCATGAAAGAGTTGAACAAGATTTATTCGGTCTTTCAAGAACGGATATTCTAATACGTCCACAATCTAATTTTTCCAGAATGGCAGAATTAATTGGAAATCATAAAATAGTTATTTATCCTTTAGAGTTTTCATGGGTTGAAAACAATAAATTAGTTATGGATAAAATTGTGATTAAAGGCAATATAGATAATCTAAAAAATAAAAATGCTTAAATTTAAAATATTCTTAATTTCATTACTTTTTAATTTAAAAATAATATTTAGCCAGGAAGTTATTACTAATGCTAATAGAATAAATCCTGATGGCTTTGGTTCTCAATTACAGGAAATTGTTGCTGCTGTTATTTATGCTGAATTGGAAAATAAAAAATTTGTTTATACACCATTTGAAAAAATGGAACATAATTACGATAGTGATCCGGAATATATAACAAAAAAAGAATGGTTAATTAATTTCAAAGATAATTTTGAAATTAATAAAGATAATAATGCAAAAATGTTATATAGCAGAAAACCATTTTTGGATGATAATATAAATAGATGCGCCAATTGTCCGGCATTAAAAAAAATTCGACAAATTTTTAAAGCAAACAAAGATATAAATAATTATATTAATTCTGAAGTTTTTAATATTGCGATTCACATTAGAAGAGCATACAATCCAGTTGATAAAGGCGGCGTTCTAAATCCAAATTATCCTGATGATTTTTACATGAAAATTATAAATAAACTAAGACAAATATATTCGTCAAAAAATCCATTATTTCATATTTTTTCACAAGGTAAAGATGAAAAATTTAAAAGTTTCATTGCAGATGATATTGTTTTACATTTAGATGAACCATTAGAAAGAACTTTCTGCGCATTAGTTTTTGCAGATATTTTAGTAACTTCTCCAAGTTCTTTTGGTTATTCGGCAGGTTTATTATCTGAAAATATAGTTTATTATGCACCTTTCTGGCACAGACCATTACCAGATTGGATTTCAACAGATACACTTTTTGAAAATAATGAAAAAATTTATCTTACTACAGTCAAATAAATTTATTTTAATTTTATTAATGAATTTTTCTTTGGTTAAAGGTTTTACACCAATAATCCAACTTCCTTTTGATAACTCTTTAGCTTTTCTTAATTTTATAAAAAAATATTTACCTGAAAATCCAATAATAATAGAGGCTGGCGCGTGTGAGGGTAATGATACAATTTTAATGGCGAAAATTTGGCAAAATTCAACTATTCATACTTTTGAACCTGTTCCAAAACTTTATGCGGAATTAAGAAATAAGGTATATCCAGCCTACGCTAAAGCTTCGGCGGATTCTCCTGCAATTTATTGCACAGATAAAATCCTCGGTGCTTCTGCTCCGGAGAAAATATTTACTTATAATTTAGCATTAAGTGATAAAACAGAAGTTACAAAAATGTATATTTCTAAAAATAAGAAACATTCAGAAGAATTTTCTGGTTCAAGCTCACTCTTAAAACCGAAATTCCATTTAATTTGCCACCCTAATATAACATTTGAAGAAGAAATTTTAGTACAAGCAATAACTTTAAATGAGTGGGCAAATCAAAACAAAATAGAAAAAGTTGATTTATTATGGCTAGATATTCAAGGAAAAGAATTGCCTGTTTTAAAACATGCACAAAATATTTTGAAAAATTTAAAAGTTTTAGTAATTGAAGTTGAAATGATTGATTTGTATGAAAAACAAAATTTATTTATTGAAACAAAAGAGTGGATTGAAAAAAATGGATTTACATTAGTAGCATGCGATTTTATAAATCGACTTTGTTATAGCGGAAATGCAGTTTTTGTAAAAAGGGAAAATAATGATAAAAATTTTGCTCAGCCTGATATTAATTTCAACAAAATTATCTGCAAATAATTTTAAATCCTTTCCAATTCAATATTCGATTCCATCAATAAAAATTGTTAAAGAAATTCCTAAAAAAACACAAGATTTCGCGAATGCAACTCCTGGAGTTGGTCCAGGCGGTAATGTTAATAATTATATTTATAATAAAGAAGAAGATTATTATGCAGATTACCAAAGATCTTATTTTGGCTTAACAAAATGCAAAGGCGGTTGGGATTGCCCTAGGCATTATGAAATTTTAGCAAATGGCTGCATTCCTTATTTTATTGACCTTGATAAATGCCCAAAAAATACAATGCTTTTTTTACCAAAAGATTTAATAAAAGAGGCTATGAATTTAGATGGTGTTTCTTATATGAAAATTGATCACTCTAAATTTAATAAAGATAAATATTTTGAACTTTTAAATAAAATTTTAGAACACACTAAGAAATATTTAACTTGCGATAAAATGGCAGAATATGTTTTAAAAACAGTAAATTATTCCGGCAAAGGCAAAATCTTATTATTATCTTTGGAGCACCTTTATGAACCACACGAAAGGGCAGAATATTTAAGAGATTTGGTAACTATAGGCCTTAAACAAATATTAGGCGAAAAATTAGTAGATGAACCAAAAATTACATTTTTATATAAAAACTATGAAAAAGATGTAAGTCAACTCTATGGTAGAGGTTTTACTTATACAAAAATTCTTGATGATATTCCAACAGATAGAACAAACATAAAAGAAAGAATTAAAAACCATGAATTTGAATTTATAATTTTTACAAGTGTTCATGATGCCTACGGCCAAGCCTTCGATTTAAATTTTGCGCGACAATATTACAAACCTGAAGAAATTATTTTCTTATGCGGAGTTGAAGGTGGAATCTGGGGTTATAATTGTTGGTTTACTGGACAAGTAAATAATTTATTTATCAGAGAATATTTTTTGTAATCTTTATTTATCTCTTAATAAACTCCGGAACAATTTCCATATGTGGTGATCTGTTATCTAATTTGTGATACAAAGAAAAATCTATTTTTAATCCCATGTTGAATATTTCAAGCAACTCTTCATTAGAATAAAGCTTCATGTTTCTATTTAAGCTGTTGTGACAAATATTTAATGGAATGTTAACAATTTTTGAATCTTTAAAAAATAAACAATTTTTTGAAAAATCTGCTAAATAAGACCACAACAGTTCAAAATCATTCGGGTAGCTCATATTTAATTTTTCTAAATCAGATTTTATTTCTGATTTTTTATAAATGCTCATATCAACATTATTTGGATATGCCCAAGGGCACCATTGGAAAAATTGCCCATCACTTAAATTGTATTGATGCATGTCACTTTCGACTGAAATGTTTTTAGGCAAAGGACATTTTTTTTGTAACATGTAACATTCTTTTATATTCATTCCTAAGCGCAAAAAAAATGCATATGAATTAGTTTTTTTTAAACTTGAGACGCATTGTGAAATATCAAAGTAATCTTTAACAACAATATCATCTACAGCAAAAACGATATAATCGGATGGTGATTCACTGAAATATTTTAATGTTAATATTTTAAAATCATGCGCAGGAGAATTTCCTTGTTTGTGAAAATTATATTTATTAAACCGTGAAATTAATTGTTCATAAGCAGTTGAAAACTTCTCATTATCTGAACGATAAATTATATGAACTTCGCCCAAATTTAAAATATATTTTTCAATTGATTCTAATAAAGCAAACAGTTGCAAAGGACGGTGGTAAGAGTAAATAATTAAATCTGCTTTATCGGCAAATAAATTTTTAAATAAAATTAAGATTAAGAAAATTAATTTTTTGCTTCGCATTGTTGTTGCTGCCTTATGACTTGTCTTGCTTCCATATAAGTTGCTAAATTTCTATAAAGTTGCGCGATATCGGGCCTTGAATTTAATGCAGCGCGCGTGGCAATTTCACCTGCTTCAACATCGCCCGCGTACCATGCAGATTTGCTTATAACTTCGTATCTTGAAAAATCATAAACTTCTTTATCCACAAATAAAAACTCATTTTTTGGATATGGCAAATCTAAAGTTCTTCTTGCAAACACATAACAAAGCGCTTTGTTATCTGGCCAATAATGCTCTGCAATTTTTAATAACGGTTCTGCTCTATGAGGACGCATCTTAAACGCCGTAGTATAATTTTCATATGCCTGATGCCATGTAAAATTTTTATCAGATTTGGATAATTCTTCAATAACTCTGGCTAATCTGTAAAAAGTTTCATAATCTTCTTCATCCCACCCTTTTTTTGTTGAGCGGATTTCATAATACTTATGGGAATTTTTTAAATCACCAAGACATTCAAAAGTTTGTGCTAAATAAAATAAACTTCTTGTGTCATTTGGATCTTGTTGAACCTTTTTTAATAAAATTTCCCTATCTCTTTCCCAACGTTTTGTAGATTTTTCAAGACCAAATTTACTTGAACCAAGTTCAAAATAAACTTCTCTGGGAACTTTGATCTTTGTGATTGCGTTTGGTACTTCATGAACGGCACCGACAAATCTCACGTTAAAATTGTTTCTGAGTAAACGAACATGATAAAAATCAATTTTAGGGTTAAAAATTCTTATTAAATATGCAGCATGCGTAATATCATTTTTATTTAATTCACAAAAATCTAAAAGTCCTTTTACATTATGCATATACCATTCAGCATCAGGCATTAAAAAAAAGGTAGCATTTGGAAATTTTTGTTCTGCAAATTCAAGAGCTTTATTACGAGAGATTGCAAAATCTACAAACGGTTCTTGTACAATATAACCACTTTTTACTTTATTTTTCTCAAAAAAATCTCTCACAGTTGCTATTGTGTTGTCAGTTGAACCGGTATCTAAAACTAAAAATGAATCAACTCCGGCTTTTACATAAGGGTCTAAAGTTGCATTAATTACTTTTTCTTCATTTTTTATCATTATTACAACTACTAATAATGGATCATGTTTAGATTGTACATGTAATTTAGTTTCATTACCGAAAATATTATTGATGAAAAATAAGCTAAGTAAAAATAAATTTTTGTTAATCATTGATAAATCTCTTTTTTAAAAAATGAATAAAACCATTTATTTAATAACAAAAATTTTGAAAAAAGAATAGTAAATTTTAATATGAAAAACCACCCTGAAGCATAACACCCCATTGATCCAAGGCTTTATTATTATTGCCAAATTCAACTTCTCCGGCAATTTGGATAAAATAAGGATGTTTGCATCCGCAATTTTCATAACCAATTGCGCCAAAAATTTTATTGGACAGAGCAGTTGGATGTAATGGTGCAGTAAAATCAATATCGCAAGCAGTTAAAAATACTGTTGTCGGGCAACCGCTTGAGTCTTCATCAGGCACAAATGGATTTGAAAGTGTTGCCTGGCTTGCAGTCTGGAAATTAGATGCGCAAACTCTGGTTTCTTCGCAAGTAAATGGTGTTGATTGTGAAAGAGGCAGATCTGCCTTTATTCCAAAACTATTTTCAGCAAAATTTCTAAAACAAACTTTGTCGTCTCTTTTTTCTTTGGTACGAATCCAGAAATTGTAACCTAAATTTGCAATAAAATTACAATGCTTGTATTGAAACATAAGCGAGCCATCAAACATAATATCTGCACCAATTCCTGTTTCACCAGTTAAAATATTGGCCACTCTGTCTGCACCAATGACATTAGCGCCATCTGTTATTCCGGTAAATACAAATTGTTTTAATAAAAGATATTGACTGCCTGCGCCATTATTTTTTAATGCAAAAACTCTTGTTTGTTTTGATTTAAACAGATGAGTTAAGAAAGAATTACAGAACAAAGTTATTTTTCTGTCATTATTATCACACAAAATTGATGAGCCGTAAAAACCAAGACCTAACTGCCACGATTTGTTTGCACCAACAATAGGTTCAAAAACAAATTTTCCTTTTGGTTTATTACCTGTAGGAATTACTACGTGCAAAAAGAGAGAAAAATCACCGCATTCATTATTTAGAAAATCATAACCAAGATCAAAATTTATCGCTGCAAGACCAGTTTTTGATTGACTGCAATTTGATAATTTTGCCGATTGAAGGCAAGGAACTTCACCAAACGGTTCATCGCCCAATAATGCTTGATAAATATTTTCATATGGCGCCTGTGTCGTAGAACAATCTAAAGTAAACAAGCCTGAAGGAAATTCACATTCAGTTGAATTATCTTCTACAACGCAAAGATTTAAATTTGTTTTTGTATGAGCCACAATAAAATCTACTTGAGTCCAAAGACCACAAGTTATTTCATCCAAATTGAATCTCAAATTCAGTTCCGCAATAAAATTTTTAATTTCAGGATTCATGCAGACTTTTCCTACTAAACCGCTGGTTACAGTCGTTGTAATAGTTGTTGCAAGACATAAACCAAATTGTTCAGCATCAACATCGAAAGATTCAGTTGGACTTACAATTCCTAAAGTAAAACAGTCTGAACAATTAAAAGAAAACCATTTTGCTAAATCATTTTTATTAAAAGATTGTTGCCATTCAAAAGTTAAGGCAAAGAAATGGCAGGGATTATCAACTAAAACAATAGATTTGGTTATTTCCTCTTTTAAAACTGGTTGTTTTTCCTGCACAAAAACTGGTGAATCTGATGCTTCTGCCGTAATTTCAATATTCTCTTCTTTTTCAATTTTTTGCATCACAATTTCTTTTGTAATCGATTTTTTCTTATTTTTCCAATTGGATAAAGCTAATAATCTTCTTGCTGAATTTGAATCTTGCGGACGAATGGAGAAAAAGGTTTTTCCATAAACATCCGAACCATTATTGTTTTTATTTGTATTACAATCTTTAGAACATTTGAACGTGCCATTATCAGTACATTCTGATGGGCATGAAATACAATTATTTTCAAAACAATTGGAATTATCCGAATATAAAAGAAGCTGCATATTCAAGATGATAAAGAAAAATAAAATTTTAAATTTAAATTTCATACTCTCTCTTTTTTTATAAATAGTTCAAAATAATGCAATAATAAAAATAGTATTATTTTTTTGGATAGGCAAGTTGTTAAAAGTTCTTTAATTATCAAAATATAAAATTTACAACATTTTCACATAGAAATAATTTTAATTATTTAAAATATATAAGTATAAATAAAAATTTAAGCAAAGAAATATTTTATAATCATTTTTATTTATTACCGATTAAATTATTGATTTTATCTAATTCAATTTATTATTTTATAATAGTAAATATATTTTAAAGAAAGGCGTGTGAGAGTTTATGATTTTAAAAAAATTCCTAATTTTTATTATCAGCTCTCTTATTGTAGTGACAATTTATGCAGCAAACGAATTAAATAAAATTAAAGAAATAGAATTACTTCAACAAAATTTTAAAAAAGCATTTGAGCAGGGCAATGAAAATCGCATTAAGGAATTAGTTGATGATATCGTAAAAAAAGAATTAATAAGGATCTTATTTGATGAAACTAAAGAAATAGTTAAAAAAAATCAGGAAAATTACAAGGATTTAGTCGCTATATATTTTGATTTGGTAAATCATGGAAAAATAGAAGAACTTCAAAATATCATAACAGATGTTTCATCAAAAGGATTAATTAATGCAGCAAACAGATTTGGAAGTAATGCTTTAATGGTTGCCTGTGGGAAGGGATACGTAGATGTAGTTAAATTATTAATTGATTATGGTGCAAACATTAATTCACAAAATAATGCAGGTAAAACACCATTTGAATTTGCACTTTCAATAAAAAATAAAGATTTAAGAAAAAATGTAATAAATGAATTAATTTCCAAGCCGGATTTTGATGTAAATAATAAAAATAAATTTGGCTTAACTCCACTCATTTTAGCTGTTGGTTTACCTCAGAATATAGAAATTGTAAAAAATTTATTAAAATTAAATCCTAACATATGCGCAAAAGATAATAATGGTGTAACTGCATTACAATGGGCAGTTTATCTAAATAATTTACCCGCAATTAGGATTTTGGTGAAAGCTGGATCTGATATTTTTATAAAAGGTAAATTTACTGATTTTGCAAAAGGAATACCTAAGTGCGTAAAAAGACTCTCTCCAGAAATAATTAAATTCTTTGATGAATATGCTAATCAACTTAATGAAATATTTAATGCTATAGAAAAAGGTGATTTAGCAAGAGTTAAAGAATTATTAAAAGTAATAAATGTTAATTCAAAAAATGAATTTGGAATGGCACTTATTGACGTTGCAGAAAAAAATGGCCAAACAGAAATGGTAAAATTCTTATCAAAACAAATACAAAAATAAAAATAAAATTTATTCAAATTTTATATGGAAATCAGTTGAATACCTGATAAAATATAAATTATGGATAAACATTTTACGCATTTACATCTTCATACTGAATTTTCACTTTTAGATGGTGCAATTAGCATAGAAAAGCTAATTGATTTTGGTAAAAAAAACAGCCTAAAAGCACTTGCAATAACTGATCATGGCAATATTTTTGGAGCTGTTAAATTCTTTCAACAATGCAAATCGGCCGGAATAAAACCGATTTTAGGAATGGAAGCATATTTAACTGAAGATGTTTCCATAAAATCTGTTGATAAAAAATATTATCATTTAATTTTATTGGTGCAAAATTCCATTGGTTACAAAAACCTATGTAAATTAATTTCATTTTCTTATCAGGAAGGTTTTTATTTTAAACCAAGAATTGATTACAAAACATTAAAAAAATATTCAGAAGGTTTAATTGTAACAACTGCTTGTCTTGGTGGCCACATTCCGACCTTATTAATGAATAATAATGAAAAAGAGGCGGAACAGTATACAAATTGGTTTTTAGATGTTTTCGGTCCTGAAAGATTTTATCTGGAAGTTCAACCTGAAGATCAGAATGAACAAAAAATTTTAAATCAAAAATTATTTGATTGGGCAAAAAAATATTCATTAAATTGTGTTGCTGCAGGAGATTGTCATTATGTCAACAAAGAGGATCATGAAGCTCATGAAATAATGCTTGCAATTCAAACTCATAATAAAATTGATGATCCTGATAGATTCACTTTTGGAAAATGCAGAGCATATATGCGCACTCAGGATGAAATGCTTGAAATATTTAAGAATAATCACGATGCAATTTGGAATTCGGGCAAAATCGCTGACATGTGCGATTTTAAATTTGAAACGGGCAAATTATTTTTTCCAAAATTTGAAGTACCTATTGAACATACACAAGATAGTTATTTTAGGTATCTTTGCCAATTTGGTTTTGAAAAATTAATTCAAAATGAAAGAATTGATACACAAGAAAAAGATCATTACCAAAAAAGATTAAATCTTGAAGTTGATTTAATAATAAAGATGGGATTTGTTGGTTATTTTTTAGTTGTTAGTGATTTTATTCAATGGGCAAAAAAAAATGGAATTCCTGTCGGACCTGGAAGAGGTTCAGTTGCAGGTTCTTTAGTTGCATGGGCATTGGAAATTACAAATATTGACCCGATAAAATACAACCTTCTTTTTGAACGCTTTTTAAATCCTGAACGCGTAAGCATGCCAGATATTGATATAGATTTTTGCATTGATGGTAGAGAAAAAGTAATTCAATATGTTCGCGATAAATATGGTCATGATAAAGTTTGTCAGATAATTACTTTTGGTACTATGATGGCAAAAGGCGTAATTAAAGATGTTGCCAGAGTTTTAGGATTTCCATTTGAAGATGCCAATTCATTAACTGATTTAATTCCGGATCAGTTAAAAATCTCTCTTGAAGAATCTGTCTCGCAAGAACCAAAAATTAAAAATTTAATTGAAGCAAATTCAAAAGTCGCACATTTATTTGATATTGCAAAACGATTAGAAGGTCTAACAAGACATGCATCAAAACATGCAGCAGGAATAGTAATTTCTCCTGAACCTATTGATGATGTTTTACCAGTTTATATTCCAACAAAAAGCACAGAATTGGTAACTCAATACGCCATGACAGAACTGGAAACTCTTGGTTTTTTAAAAATGGATATGTTGGGTTTAAAAAACCTGACTCTAATTGATAAAGCACTGCAATTAATTGAACAAAATCACAAAATTAAAATTGATATTGATAAAATTCCTCTCAATGATGCAAAATCATTTGAGCTTTTGTGTAAAGGTAAAACTACCGGGATATTCCAATTAGAATCTGATGGCCTTAAAGAAGTTTTGAAACGACTTCAACCAGAAAAATTTGAAGATATCATTGCAGTCAATGCTCTGTATCGCCCAGGACCTTTAGGCTCAGGAATGGTTGAAGATTTTATTGAACGCAAACATGGAAGACAAAAAATTCACTATTTATTTCCTGAACTTGAACCAATTTTAAATGAAACTTATGGAGTTATTGTTTACCAGGAACAAGTAATAAAAATTGCTTCTGCAATTGGTGGCTACACTTTAGGTGAAGCAGATATTTTGCGCCGCGCGATGGGCAAGAAAAAAGCTGAAGTAATGGCTGAGCAAAGACAAATTTTCATGGATAAAGCGCAAAAAAATGGCTTTGATGCGCAAAAAGCAAAAGAGCTTTTTGATCTAATGGAATATTTTGCCGGTTATGGATTTAATAAATCTCATTCAGCAGCATATGCTTTAATTGCATATCAGACTGCATATTTAAAAGCGAATTACAAAGCAGAATTTATGGCATGCCTCATTTCATTAGAATCAACAAATACTGAAAACATGGCATTTTATCTTGATGAAGCAAAAGATATGGGCATAGAAATAATACCGCCAGATATTAATAAATCTGAAATTAATTTTACTGTTGTTGATGGAAAAATTTTATTTGGCTTACAAGGTATTAAAAATGTCGGTCTTGCATCATTAGAAAATATACTTTTAGAACGTAATAAGAAAACATTTAATAATATTTTAGATTTTTGCATAAGAATTGATCTAAGAACTTCAAATAAACGTGTCTTAGAAAATTTAATTTACGCAGGAGCTTTTGATTCATTAAAAGGAAACAGGGCGCAAAAAATTGCAGAGTTACAAAAAATTATGGAAGTCTCTGTTGAGAAGAAAAAAGCTGCATTAACCGGACAAATGGGATTATTTGCAATTTCAAATGGTGAAAATGAAGTTGAAGAAATTTATGATTTTGAACCAATTGATGATTTTGATGAAAAAGAAAAATTGCAAAAAGAAAAAGAAGTAATGGGATTTTATTTAAGTTCTCATCCACTAGATACATATAAAACTTTAAAATGGATAAATGTCAGTTCATTTGATAAGTTTGGGGAAAAATTAAATTCAATAATAAGTGCAGAACAAGAAATTGTAATGACCGGTTGTGGAATTTTAAAAAGTTGTAAAAAAATTCTGACAAAAAAAGGCGATAGCATGGCATTCGTACAACTTGAAGATAAAAATTCCCATGCAGAAATTATTATTTTTCCCAAACTTTATAAAATTGTTGAAAATTGGCTTTCATCTCATACCGTCTTTGTTGTAAAAGGTGCGCTTGATTTAACACAAACAACAAAATGTAAAATTAAAGCTGAACAATTTGTGCCTATTGATTTATTTTTTGAGCATTGGAATTCAATTGAACAAATACAGTTAAATTTAGATCAATTTTCTATTGAAACATTAGAAAATCTGAAAAAGAATTTTACAAAAGGAAAAACAAAACTTAATTTTATTTTTAATGAAAATAATAAAAAATTAGCATTAAAAACAAATCAAAGTGTAAACATAGATTTTGAAACAATAAATCAGCTTCAGGAGAAAAATATTGAATTCAAATTTAATATATAAAACAATTTTATCTCTGCTTTTTGTAATTTCATTTTCGACAAAACCAATAAATTTAAATCCGACTAGTTTAATTTTAAAAGTTACTGGAATTTCTAATAAAATTGAAACTTTAAAAAATGGGATTTATTCAGGATTGGCAGGACTTAAAGCTGCTGCATTACCGATGGTGATCTGCGTAGGAATAAGCAAGCAAACAGATAATCAAGCATTAATTACGACTGTCGGTGCATCATTGTGGCTTGCAAATTTATATGCTATGAAAAAATTACTTGGCAATAAAAGTAATGATTTTGTCTTAGTAGGTTCTTCTTTAATTACAATGTATTTTATTGGAAAAGAAATTGAAAAAAGGAAAAATAATGAAGAATAAATTTTTAATTGCTTTAATAATATTATTTGCACATAAATTAGAAGCAAATATTGTTGATAATTTAAAAACAGGTGCAATTTCTGTTGGAGCAGGAACAATTTCAGGAATTATCCCATTTTATTGCGCAATAAAAATTCATGAAAATGATTATAACTATAAACCGGTAATTTACACATCGATGCTTGGTTCTTATTTATTGTCTCTAGTTTTGAGTAAACATTTTGCAAAGAATCACATCAATGAAAATATTTTGGATCTTTCTTCAATTATTTCAGCATTTTTAACATCCGTGTACGTTGAAGAAAGCGATAGATTCAAAAAAACTACAAAATCTATTTTGCCTGCTTTATTGCATAAATAGTACTTTCACAAACGTCTGAAGTTATTTTACATTGCTTAATGCAATCATTACATGCATTTATACAATTAATATCATTCATTTTACATTGATAAATTACTTTTTTACATTTATCAATACAAATTTTGCATTCCTGAATTGTTTTTTGGCAAGCTTTTTTGCAATTTTCATCTTTGCATTCTTTTAAATGTTGTTGACAGTGTTCAATGCATTTTGTACAGGCATTTATGCATTCGTTGCATGCTTTAACTGACTTTCCAACTTGTTCAGAACATTCCTGATAACTTTTTACACCGCACATTGGTACCAAAACCTGACATGCATCAATTACTTTTTGGCATTTATCAATGCAATCTTTTAAACTGTTTAAATGATTTAATGAAGAATGATTCATTAAAACTCCTTTTTTATTTTTTTGACATAAATTCAATTACTTTGGCACAAATATTCATGCAATCTTTGCCCTTTTTAATAAAATCTTCGCATGCATCTACTGACAGTTCTTCAGTATCTTTGCAATTGATTTCACATTCTTCAGATGCTTTTATACACTCATCAAGATAATATTTAGCTTTTTCATGCATAGTTGCGCATTCTTTTGATTTGCATTTTTTTATGTGTAAATCAAAATGATCTTTACAAATTTCACATGCAGAAATTAATTCATCAAAACTGACAACACATTTGCCCTGAGAAAGTTCACATTCTGGAAATATTTTTTTTTTGGAAATACAGGATTTATCTACATCTTTGCAGATATCAATGCATTCCTGGCACCTGTTTAAGCAATCTTTAAAAACATAGAAAAAATGAGGTGAAACATGGTCAGACATACTACTCCCCTTTTTTTAATTTTATTTTGATCGATTGAATTTCAAAATTTAACTTAGATAACTGTCTCTGATATCAGAAGGCTCTGTAATTTTAGATCCAACAAACGAAGTTGCATCTCCAACACCTTTAACAAATGTTCCAACAAAATAAATAACTGATAATGCTAATTTATTTAAGGATATATTTTTATAGTTAGCATAAGGTATTGCTGCAAAAATAGTTAAGAGTTTTAGAAATTTCATAGAATTTTCTATTCCTGAACCTTCAAGTGCTCTCGGCCACCTTTTAAAAAAGAATTCAAATAATTTATTGTCTATTTTTTGGCCAAATTTATAATTAATAGCAGCAAGTAATGAAATATCGATTAATGTATTTGCAATATAATTTTTCCAATGAATATTTGTTTTATTACCGACAACATCTGTCGAACTCGTCCAAATTTTATTGGAAATTGTAGTTCTTAAGCTTTGTTTAGGCTGTGTATCTTCATTGTTTTTTTCTAAAAATTTAGCAACGAGACTAATATTATCATCAGTGTTTCCAAAAATTTGAAGAAATATGCCTGGATCTTTCATTGCTATACAAGCCTTAAGAACTTTTATTTTTGTATGATTCTGTTCCCTTTCAGTATAATCTGCCATTTTCATAGCAATACTAGATTTAGCATGGGTAATTATATTTGTTGAAAGAGAGCCTTGTTCTTTATGTTTTCTAATTTGCTCAAGTATCTGATCAAGACTAGAACGCTCAAATATATTAGGTATAGAATGATTTGCAAAAAAATCATTTCTATTCATTCTTGATGCTGAATCGCCATTAGTTTCCGAAGGACCTTGTCTTTGTGAAATATGAGCTTGAGCTCTTCGGATTTGTTCAGCGTCTAAGCAAAACGTATCAGATATTTGATTAAATAATAATATCAACGTAAAAAGTTTGAAAAAGCGTAAATTTTTCATAGTAAACCTCCTAAAGTCTTATAAATTCTTAACGCTTAATATCAATATAGCAGATTAATAAAATTTTACAATTATACAATAATTACAATGTAGCATCTAAGGAAATTGTTACAAATAGAAATTTTATACCTGTAATTTTAAAGCACTTTTAATAAGAAATTTCTGCAGATGTTGCATAAGGCTTTAATTTTTGCAATTTTAATATATGATCACAAAATAAGGACTTTTAACATGCAACCAAATAAAGAAATTAACCCTAGAGAAAGTAATCCAGGCCCATTTGTATTTAGTGGCAATATCTATTTTTTCCACGCATTTGACGTTGGCGAAGATATCAATTTTGAAAAGATTGAGAAATCACAGGCATTACTGAGAAAGCCCTTAGTTTTGCCAAAATATTTTAAAAGATACCATATTCCACTTTCTGTTGAATTACCTTCAGGACAGGAATCATCGAATTGTATCAGCGCAAAGTTGCATGGTTTTGGAGTAATTTCTTTAACATATAAAATTCCATTTCAAGAAACATTGGAAGATTTAAGAAAAAATATAAATGATCTTGACCAAAAATATCAGGAACAAAGTATCAATGATGCTGCTGCAATTTATAAAAACATAAAGCCATTTATAGTAAACCCAAAATTCTTTCACCTAAGAACTTATTATCCTGTCACTCAGGTCAATCCTGAATTAACAAGAATTGATATGACAAAATTGAAGGATCAATACGGCGGAATTATTGCATCACTCTTAAGATTTGAAACAGAATCACTTTCTGAATATCAAAAAGATGAAATTTTAGAATCTGCAATGGGTTATTATAGAGGCGATTTAGTTGTAATAGATTCTGAAGCCGCTTTTGTAGCTGATGAAGAGTTTGAAGATATTTTAGATCTTTTTGAATTTGCCAACATACAACAACTTGAATTACAATATTTTGATAAAGTTTTAGATCAACAATTAAATATATTCTATGAGCAAAAGGCTAGATCTCTTCCACTAAAAGCGTATTTACCATTTCTTGCAGCTGAAAATAAATCCGGAGTTGATTTAGGAAAATTAAAAGTAGATATTTCTGTGATTACTGAGCGAATCGAAAATAGCATTAAATTGACAGGCGAAGCTTATTATTCTGAAATTTATTCAATGCTTGTTAGAAAACTTGATATTAATAATTGGAAAGATTCTTTAACAAATAAATTAAATATTATTGAAGATGTTCAAAAAGTTTATCAGAATGAAATTGATACAATACGCGAAGATTTACTTTCTGTTTTAATTATTATTCTAATTTTTATTGAATTAATTGTTGGTATTTTAACTTATTTCAAAAAATAATTTAATTTTCTGCGACAATTTCCAATCTCGTTGCATAATCTGCACATATTTCATGCAAATCAGGAATAAGAAAGTTTAAATCTTTAAATTCTTTTAAAAATTCATCTCTTTCAAAAGAGCGGATAATAGCAAAAGTTAACTTTTTTGAATTTATCTTTTTATAAGAGCTAATCACTTTTACCATTTTCATTAATTGATTGTAATTCCACGTGGTTTCATAAAATTCATTCTTAGAATGTACTTCTAGATAAAAGTTTGGATTCTTTATTGATAAATTAATTTCTATAAAATTATTAGGGATTAATGTAAGCAAATAAGATTTTTTTTCCAATTCACTATAAAAATATATATATAATTCTTCGTTTGTTTTATTAAAAAGACGAAAAGATTGAAGATCAAAAATAAATAAAATTAGACCAATAAATAATATAAATTTATTTTGCCACAACAACTTTTGCCGGCCTTAAAACACGGTTATTAAATGTAAAACCCTTTTGAGCTACATTAACTATCTGACCTGATTTTTTATCAGCTGATTCAACTTGGGCAATCGCTTCATGAATTTCCGGATTAAAGATATTATTGTCTTGAATTTCTTTTACGTTGTATTTATTTAAAAGTTTATAGAGCGACTTATGAATTAATTCAAACCCTGAAATCCAATTTTGAAATTCTTTACTAATTTCCTTTTTATGTAATTCAGTGAATGCTCTATCAAAATCATCAACTATATTTAAAATATCCAAAATTATATCATTTTGAGCTGAAATCAACCATTCACTTTTTTCTTTAGTGATTCTTTTTTTATAATTTTCAAAATCAGCACTAAGTCTTAAAAATGAATCTTTTAAAACTTGAACTTCATTTTTGCAACTTTCAAGTTCTTTATTAGCATCTGAATTTTGATTATTTTCTCTTATTTGATCATCCATTTTATGATCCTAAATCTTTTATATTAAATTGAATCAATTTCGTTTTTATAGTATATCATATGTGTCTTTAGTTATGAAGAAAATTAATTAAAAAGGGAAATTGTGAACAATAAAAAACTCCTAGTTTTATTATGCAGCATAACTTTTAAAATCCTTTCTGATGAACCAAAATTCTTTAAAGCTGGTCATTTTTATTCTGAACCAAGATTGGCAGAAAAATGGTTGACCACAATAGATTTAGAATTTGAATTTGGAAAAACCACTGTTGGTTACAATAACTGCGGCATGAAAACCAATATTTTAAATATTTATGGAGATGAAAATATAAAGCAACTTGCTAATGGTGTGCCTGAAACATTTTTAAAAAAATCGCCAAATCCATTTTTAAATACATTGTTTCTTGAAGAAACCGGAATAAATTTTGGCAAAATTCAATTTAATGGAAAGTTTAAAGTTTCAGAAATGGTTTTAGATTATTATCAAAATTTTTCAAAAGGTTTTTTTAGCCAAATTTATTTACCATATTTCTTTAAATTAAACATTTATGATATTAATTTTGATGATCTTTCAAGCCCGGCAAATTCTAAACCGGATGCAAATTATCAGGATTGGAAAAATTTTGTAAATAACCTCGAAAAAAATATTGCAAATTATGGTTTATCTATCGGACCAATTTGCAGAAAAGGGCCGGGAGACCTTTTGCTCTTTTTTGGCTGGACATTTAATCATGAAGATACGGAATATATTGATTTTATAGATGCAACATTTAAAGCAGGAGTTTTATTCCCTACGGGCACAAAAAAAGATCTAACAAAAGTTTTTGATATAACTACAGGTTACAATGGTTTTTGGGGCGTACCCATATCTTTTAAAGCATCTTTTGGCCTTTATGAATGGTTAACTTTTGGCGGACATGCAGCAGCAATTTTTTTCAAAGATAGAATAGAAACAGTTAAATTTAAAACAGCATTTGAGCAAAATGGATTTATCAAATTAGCAAGTGGACCAGCCAATATTCATCAAGGAACAAATTGGAATCTCGGATTATTTATTAAAGCAGACCATTTTATGAACGGAATATCAGTTATTTTGGGTTACAGATATGATCAAAAAAATCGTTGGGTGATTACGCCTTGCGATTTGGAAACTTACAATTTTGACGTTGTCAATAGTGATAGCATGCTTCAAAGATGGAATATGCATACCATAAATTTTCTTGCAGAGTATGATTTTGAAAGTGAGAGATGTCATCATCTTCCAAAAATTCAGGTATTTATAGATATTCCGGTGTCAGGAAAATTAATTTTTAAAACTGCAATGGCCGGATTTACTTTAGGAATAGATTATGAATGGTAAGCAATTCTAATTTTTTGTTAATTTGATTAAATAAAAAATTTATTATGGATGATTGTATATTTAATTTTTGATAACGATTATTAATATTTTTTAAGGTCTTTGAAACATAAATTAAATCATTTAGAAAAATATTTTTTTTGGATCTGATTGATGAATCAATTAAAAAATTCAATTTAATCAAATAAAAAAATATTAAATTATCATTTTTAACAAAATAAGGTTGCGAATTTAAATGAATTAATTCATTAATAATTATTATGACTTTAATTATTATCTCATGTTGACTTACAGGGAAAATACGGTCAAATGATATTTTTTTTTGCGCAAACGAGTTAAAAGAAAAAATTAAAATAATTGCGCAAAAAAATTTTTTCATGAAATTTTTCTCCCCAAATAAATAATACACATAATTTTATACCATTTGTCAATAATTAATTTATTAATGAATAATATTTATTTCTATTTTATATTTAATTTAAATAATAATTTAAAAAAATTATTGGATCGTTATAATTAGAATTTATAAAAATGAAAGATATAAATGAAAAAAACAATTTTAATATTCATCTTTTTAATGATAGCAAATATAAATTTCACTACTTGCAAAATTAATCTTTTCCCAAAAGTACTTTCAGCCTTGGTAATGTACAAAGTAATTACCTGTTTAGATCAAAATAAAATTGAAAATTGGCTTATTGGTCTTGAAGCTGGGGAAAACGAAAAATCAGAACAAACAATAAAAGAAAACAAAGAATTTAGAACACAATTTGGCATTTTCATAAGAGTTGGATTAACAATTCTTAGTGGAATAATATCAAAGGAAATTTTTACTGCAACTTTTGAAGAACCTAAAATTCTTTATTAAATTGGAAAAAAAATGAACTACAAATTATTATTAATCATTATCTTCAATTTAACTCTTCAATTAAAAGCAGAAAATGAAACAAAAGCCACCCTCAATTTCTTAAGTAAAATAATGGCGGCAACCGTCTCATATATGACTTTCAGCCTTTTAGATGAAAAAAAAGTTAAAAACTTATTTGAATCCTTAGATAAAAATTTTTTTATAAAACAATGCAATGAAAGTAATGAAATTTATGAATTTAAATCAATATTTGTTTGTCCATCTATCAGGATTCTTTTTACAATACTCGCAGGATTAGTTACTTATGACATTTTAAAAACTAGATAAATTTTTAAATTAAAAAGGCAAATCATCCTGAAATGGCGGTTCATCTTTAAATTCAGTTTCGGTAAATATATTTTCTGAATCATCTGATGATGTTAATTCTTTAGCTTTTTTGACAATGTTTTTCTTTAAATTTTTCTTTTCAGAATCAATGGTTCTTGATTTAATTTCACCTATTTGGTCCAATAAATCTTTTTCCATCTTATTTTTAGGTTCAATTTTTTCTTCAGAATTTTCATTAGCGGTTACGATATCATTGGATGCTGATGCTGAAGAAAGGAAAACAACACGATCAGCAACAATTGTATGCTTGCTTCGCGTTTGACCTTCATTATCTTTCCATGAATCAAATTTTAAACGCCCTTCAATTAAAACTGGTCTTCCTTTTTGTAAATATTGTCTGCAACTTTCTGCCTGTGGTCCCCAAACGTCAATATCAACATAACAGACTTCCTGAACCATATTTCCTGTCTGTTTATTTTTAAATTGCCTGTTTGATGCTAACCCCAATTTGCACATTGCCTGACCTGATGTAAGTTGTTTATATTCAGGATCACGGGTTAAATTTCCAGCAATAATAATCCGGTTAAAACTAGCCATTTTATAATAACCTTTCAAAAAAGTTAAAGTTAATTTTTAAATTTCTTTTTTAAAGCAAACAATTTTTTTTTACAATTTTTTAAACTCTTATCTAACTCATTTTTCAAAGATTCAAGTTCCTTTAAATAATAATTTTCTTTTTTTACAGAACCGTCAATATTTGAAATACAATTTTCAACTTGTTTGAATATAAATTTACGTAAATCAATAGAAAATTCGTTTAGTAAAATATCCAAGTCTAAAATTTCATTTGCTAATGATAAAATTTTTTCATGGGAATTACCCAAATTTTGTTTTTGTGCAATTTTTTTTGGAATTATGAATTCCGAATCATTAGAAAAACAAAACGGTGCAAACAATAAGAAAAATGAAAGAATTGTTTTTAAAATCATGAAAATTATTTTTGAATATTATTTTGAAAATAAAATTGCTTAAAACCAATTGTAACATAATGAACAAAAGAAGAAAGAACGAGTACAAAAATAATGCTTAGAAAAATAATATATAAATTGATGTTCTCCAAATTTAAAAAATAACTTAAAAAAATCCAAATTATAAATAATGAATGAGCATCCATTGTTATTTTGCCTAAAATTGTAGGTTTAATATCCAAATTTCCTTTTAAAACAAATACAATAAATGCTCCAAAAACTAATAATATTTCTTTAAAAAGAACTAAAAAAAATAATGAAACTGGAATAAAGTAGGCCGGCGGATGGTCAATTAAAGCATAATAAGTTGAAAGTATAAATAATTTATCAGCAATTGGGTCTAAAATTGCTCCCAATAAAGTTTGTTCATTCCATTTTCTTGCTAAATATCCATCTAAAAGATCTGATAACGAAGAAAAAACTATGAGAAAAAAAGCCAAATTCCAATTGTGTGAAAAGATTGAATAAACTATGAAAGGTATGGATAAAATTCTAAAAATCGTAAGTTTTGTTGGAAAAGTAATTCTAAGCTCATTTACTGGTAAATTCTTTAAAAATGCATATAATTTCATATAATTTCCTTGCTATATCAAATGAATTTATATCAATAAAATTCCCTTTGCAAACCTGATTAATTAATTTGACAATATTTTAAATAAATATATAATTAATTATTACTAATAGTAATTTTACTAAAAATGGTGGTTTAAAGATATGAATATAAAAAGATTAGTAATTTTTGCACTTTTAATATTTTCAAAATTAACTTTATCAATGGATGATTTTAAATTTGAATCTGGAGATTTTGATTTGACACAGGAAGAATTAGAAAGAGTTATGTTTGGTTCTGAAAAATCTTCAGCATTATTCGAAATTCCATTTGATTTCACAGATAAAAATCAATTTTTAAATGCAATGAGTTTAGTTACAGGTAATTCTACTTTTAAACAATCTCGTAGAAAAACCAAAGAACAAAACCAACAAAAAATAAAATTATTTAAAAAAATTGCTGATGAAGATCAAATTTTAAGTGTTATAAATAAGCTTATTGAAAAAGAAGAATTAACTGATTTAAGAAAATTATTAGAAATTTTAGAAAATAAATCAAGACTAAATATTGAAATGATCAAAAAAATTATCATCCAAATTAATGAAAGAAAAAAGACACTCAAGCCAGCCCCATCAAAATCTGACTTAGAATTAGCGATAGAGATTGATTTAAATAAAAAAATTCAAGAATTAGTTCTAAAATATTTAAAAAAACTAAATGGAAAAAATAAATTAAATAATTTGCGACAAATAGAAGGAAATCAACAAGAACAAGATCAACAACAAGAAGCACCTAATCGAAAGAAAAAAAAGAGAAAAAATTCCCACAAAGATTTGCTTCAAGCACAAAAATTTATAAAAAGTAAATTTGATGATCTTCACAAGTTTAATTTATTTATTTACAAAAAAATTGAAATACTCCAAAAATTATTTATCGACAATAATGACAATAATATAGAAAACGAAGCGGCTAATAAAATTCAAAACATGTATAAAGCATGCTGTAATGTTCTGGCATTCTTATCTAGAAATGAAAATCAAATTAGGGAACTAATTTTATCAATAAATGATAATAAATATATAGAAAGTTATGATGCAATATGCCGAATGCTCAATGTGAACATTCTTCAATTGCAAGTTCTGCATAGAGAATTTTTAGTATTAACTAATAATTCCAGATCCTAAACATTCTGCATTATTATAAAATACAGCAAATTGTCCCGAAGCAATTCCCTGGTCATTTTTATCAATTTTAACAATCGCTTCTTTGGAATTTTCAAAATTTATTGAACAATTATATTTTGTTTCGCCATGTCTTAATTTCACTTGTAAACTGTTTGTTTCCGGCGATTTTCGATTGACCCAATTAAAATTTGTAACTTTAAATCTGTCCCTAATTTTATCAACAGCATGATAATTTTTTGAAATATAAACGATATTTTTTTCAATATCTTTTGAAACTACATACCAAGGTCCGCCAGAAAGACCAATTCCTTGTCTTTGGCCAATTGTATAAAACCAATAACCTTCATGATTTGCAATTTTTTTCCCGGTTTCAAATTCAATAATATCCCCCTTTTTTGTTCCTAAATGCGCATTTATAAAATCTTTGAATTTAAATTTTCCAAGAAAACAAATTCCCTGGCTGTCTTTTCTGTCTTTATTGGCAAGGTCAAATTCCTGGGCTAATTTACGAACTTCTTCTTTTTTAAAATGGCCGATAGGAAACATTGCTTTTGCAAGTTGTGATTGAGTTAAATGAGCTAAAAAATATGTTTGGTCTTTTATAGGGTCTGGCGAAGCAATTAATTTAAAAATTCCATTTTCCTGAATAACCTGCGCATAATGTCCTGTTGCAATTTTTTGAAAAGCAGGATCAATTTTTGAGTAAAATGAACCAAATTTAATTCTTGAATTGCAAAAAACATCAGGGTTTGGCGTTCTTCCAGCTTTGCATTCAGCAATTGTATATTTTACAATTTCATCATGATATTCTTTTTGTAAAGAAATAACTTCAAGTGGAACTTTAAGTTTTGCGCAAACTTTTTCAACAAAATCTAAATCTTCTTGCCATGGACAATCACCAAGATAAGAAAGTTCATCTTCTAACCAAATTTTTAAATAAAATGCTGTAACTTCATGTCCCTGATCTTGCAAAAGTTTTAAAGCTACAGAACTATCAACCCCACCGGATACTAAAACTGCAATTTTCACAGTCCATCCTTTTTGATTTACGAAACTTTTTGTGATTTTGCCGGTGGTTCAACTGGTTCATTATTTTCTAATTCCTGAGTTAATGGTTCATTTTCATCCGAAATTTTCATTAGCTCGTCATAATTACCTCTCAATCTTGCAATATCTTCAAATGTTAAAAATTGATTACTAAAATTATGTTCTAAATGAGGTCCGCATATACAACTTGGAAACATGGTAGCTTTTATTTTTTTATCAGCTCCAGACTTAATTAAAATTTTAGCAACATCCAATTGGTTATAAAAAACTGCCTCATGTAAAGGAGTCCAATCCTTAACAAGTAATAAAAGACTATCACTAACAATTTCAAATTCAGCAGCCATTTCTTTTGCTTTCTTTAGATCAGCCTTCAATGGACCAAAACAAGAATAATCTGGGATAGCATTTGTCTTTATTGAACGAAAACATAATTTTTCGCCAATTGTTATATTAACAATCGCGCCACATTCAATTAATATTTGCGTAATAGTTGCATAACCATTTCTTGCGGCTATGTGTAAAGGCGTTGTATTATCACTGACATTGACATTAATTTTACGATTTTTTATTTCACGTTTAATTTGATCAATTAGTAAAACTTTCCAATTTCTTGAAACATTTTGATTAAGCAATTTCATCAAAGATTTAACTAAATTTTCCGGTGAAGAATCATCAATTTCAATTAAAAATGGCAAAATTCCATTTTTTACAATTGCATTATTAATTCTTTCAAAAGAATTTAAAGAATTTAAAGAAAATAGGAACAAAATTAAAAATAATTTTTTAAACATCAAATCTTACCTTTTTCCTATTAAAAAAACCTGATTTTTTAACTTTTCCTGAGCAAATCAATTCTTCAACATCCGGTTTTTCTTCTGCAAATCTAATAGTTACGTATAAATCATTATTTTCCGGCTCTTGAAGTATTTTAATTTGAATTAATAAGGCATCATATAAATTTCTAAATCCATTGCCTCGTGCTATGTCTTTTAATAAGTTAATTTTTCTAATATCGTAATCTAATAAAGTTGAAGTGATATCAAAATCCGGATCTTTTGATAAAGCTTGTTCCATTGCCTGCGCTTCGCATTGAAGTAGTTGGAATTCTTTTTTATCTGAATAATTGTCAGGATCAAGTCCATTCATAAACATTACTAATTTAGCATTGCCTAATTCGGCCGTTTGATTAAGTCCAAAACTGAATAAAATTAATATAAAAAATGTCTTTTTTATCATTTTATATCTCCGTTCTACATAATTTAATCTAATTCAATAATTCATATATTAACATTTTTTTAAAAACTGTAAAATTATGTTTTCATATAGAAATTTTACCACTATTAAATTTTTGAAAAAAAATACAAAATAGTATTTCATTAACCATAAAAAAATCATAATCTTAATTTATTGATTATTGGTTATTTGACATTATCTTAATATTTGTGATACGATTAATATCAGATTGAAATATTTGAAATAAAAACGTTAATAACAACACAACACTTCAAATCTAGCTGGTCGCTGTAAAACCCTCTTAGCATTGGTTTTAAATTACTCAATTTCAGTAAAATCTAGTGACCAGCTAGATTTTTTTTATTTAAAAAATCTTTATAATCATTCATATAAATTAAAACGCCTAAAATTCAGGATTTTCAAAATGAACTTGATAGAAAATCTTAAGTTATCTTTTAACAATTTTTTAATTAAAAATTTCCCGGATTCACAGCAAATAAAAAATTATGAATTTGAATTAAATACGGATGAATCAAAAAAAGAATTCGGAGATTTAAATTCAAATGCAGCTATGATTTTAGCTAAGGAATTAAAAAAAAATCCTAAAGAAATAGCAAACTTAATAACAACAAAATTTTCAGATAAATTCGTAAAAAAAATAGAAATTGCAGGTCCTGGATTTTTAAATTTTTTTCTAACTGATGAAGCATTTATTGAATTAACTAAAGAATTATATGATCAAAAAGAAAACTTTTTTAAATTAGACAAAAATTCAAAAAAATATAATTACAATGTTGAGTTTGTTAGTGCAAATCCAACCGGTCCATTGCATATAGGTCATGGAAGAGGCGGAATAATCGGTGACGTACTTTCAAATGTTTTAAAATTTTTAGGGCATAATGTAACAAAAGAATTTTATATCAATGATGCCGGTAATCAAATACAAAAATTGGGATTATCTTTAAAAATAAGATGCGAACAAATTTTAGGCAAAGAAATAAATCTGCCAGAAGACGGTTATCAGGGAGAGTATTTAATCAATCTGGCAAAAGAATGTATAAAAGAATTTGGTAAAAATGTAATTGAAAAACCAAGTGAATTTTTTGAAGATTATGCAAAAGAAAAATTATTACAAGCAATCAAACAAACATTATCAGAATACGGAATAATATTTGATGTTTGGTTTTCTGAAAAAAGTTTACATGAAAATGGATCTGTTGAAAAATCAATAAAAAAATTAATTGAACTTGGTGAAACTTATGAACAAGAAGGCGCACTTTGGTTCAAATCAACAACATATGGTGACGACAAAGACAGAGTTTTAAAAAAATCGAATGGTGAATTGACATATGTTGCTTCTGACATTGCATACATGCAAAGCAAAATTGAACGCGGTTCAAATTATCTTGTGATGGTTTTAGGACAAGATCATCATAGTTATGTTGTTCGTCTTCATGGCATTCAAAAAGCATTAAAATTAGATAAATATCCACTTGATATAATTCTTTATCAATTAGTAAAAATTAAAGAAGGCGGTCAATTTGTAAAATTATCTAAACGTGCAGGCAAAATAATAACTTTAAAAGATATTATAGAAACAGTTGGTAAAGATGTAGCAAGATTCTTTTATTTAAATAGAAAAGCAGACGCTCAATTAGAACTTGATTTAGATTTAGCATTAAAAAAAACTGATGAAAATCCGGTTTATTATGTCCAATATGCTTACGTTCGAATCAATAGCATTTTAGAAAAAGCAAAAGATGAAAATATCAAATTTGATATTAATGATGCATCTAATATTGCCAATGAAGAATTTTTTTTGATAAAGAAAATTGTTTCACTGAAAAACATGCTCGAAAATATTAGCCATAACCATCAAACACATCTTCTTGCATATTATTTAATTGAATTGGCTACAATCTTTCATAGATATTATTACAATCACAGAATTATTGATCCTCAAAATATTGAAAAAAGCAAAGCCAGATTATTGACAATTTCCTTACTGAAAGACACATTCCAAACAGGCTTAAAATTATTAGGAATCTCCCAGCCAGAAAGAATGTAAAACAGATCCAATTTGATAATTAATTGTTATTTTGGCAAACTAAATAATTAAAACAGGTTAAATTACCCTTCTTAAGGATTATTATGGCAAAAATAAGTATAGAATTAATTCAAAAATTAAGAGAAAGAACAGGAGCTGGAATGCTTGATTGCAGAAAAGCTCTTGAAGAAACTGATGGTGATATTGAAAAAGCAGTTGAAATTTTAAGAAAAAAAGGCGCCGCAATAGCCGCTAAAAGAGCTGGAAAGGAAACCTCAGAAGGAGTTGTCCATGCTTATATTCATCCGGGCAGTAAAATTGGCGTATTAATTGAAATAAATTGTGAAACAGATTTTGTCGCAAGAACTGATGTAGTACAAAATTTAGCAAAAGATCTTTGTATGCAAATCGCAGCTTTAAAGCCACTTTATTTATCGCCTGAAAATGTTGATCAAAAATTTTTAGAACATGAAAGATCAATTTTTAAAGAACAATTAACAAGCTCAGGAAAACCTGCAAAAATTATTGATCAGATTGTAGAAGGAAAAATAAATAAATTATTCAATGAAATTTGCTTATTAAAACAATCTTATATCAAAAATGATCAATTAACGATTGAAGATTTAGTTAAAGAAGCTATTGCAAAAACCGGTGAAAATATAAAAATAAATCGTTTTTGCAGATTTGAAATTGGAGCATAAAAAAACGGAATTATATGATTAAAATTACATTAAATACTACTAATAAAGATTTTGAAAATGCTTTAAAACCCGAAATGGAAAAAGCTATAGAACATTTCAAAAAAGAAATTTTGAAATTAAGAACAGGAAGAGCAAATACTGCAATGGTTGAAAATATAAGAATTGTAGCTTATGGCGACTCTGAAATGCCAATAAAAGAAGTAGGAGCAATATCAACTCCTGATTCAAGACTTATAGTTATTCAACCTTGGGATAAATCATTAATTCCAAATATTGAAAAAGGAATTATGGATGCAGGAATGGGCTTCACTCCCGTTAATGATGGCGAAATTATTCGAATTCAATTACCATTTATGACAACTGCTCAAAGAGATGAGTTAATTAAAGTTCTTGGAAAAAAATTAGAAGAGTGCAAAGTAGCAATACGCAATATTAGAAAAGATTTTCAAAATTCAGTAAGAGATGCTGAAAAAGCTCATTCTCTGTCAATTGATTTCTCAAAAAGATTATTGGCTATTTTACAAGATTTTACAGACAAATACATAGAAATGGCTGATCAAATTTCAACAAAAAAAGAGCAGGAAATAAAAACAGCTTAATTATTTCTTTATTTTTAAGAAAAGCTATTATAAAATTATAAAAATTTAATAATTGGGCCGCTAGCTCAATTGGTAGAGCAGTAGACTCTTAATCTGCGGGTTCTTGGTTCGATTCCAAGGCGGCCCATAAAATGTAATGAAAGCAAAAGTACGCAAGAGTGGCGGAACTGGCAGACGCACTGGACTTAGGATCCAGCTCCCGAAAGGGAATGGGGGTTCGACTCCCTCCTCTTGCACCAAAATTAAAAAAGGAAGTAATGATGATATCAAAAACAAATATCACAGATCTCAAATTTGATATTGGACAAATTCAATCCAACCAAACAAAATTAGGATTATTTTTAATTACTGTTCCTTCATATTTAGTTAATAAATTGTATAAACAAGCTGTAATCTCACAAAAAAATGAAATTTCAACTCATGGTTTTCAAAAAAATAATGTTCCAATTGCTTATATAGAAAAAAATTTTAAATTAAACATAATTGAACATTTAAAAGAATTTATTTTAAAATATTTTGTAATTAGTTTTTTATATAATGAACTTAAAAAAAATAAAATTGTAATTGCTGGAGAACCACGCTTAAATAAAATAAATCTGGATTTAGAAAATGATGCTGAATATTATTTTGAATTTACGCCAACAACAAAAATAAATCTCGAAGATTGGAAATTTTTGCCATTCAAATCACCTAAAAGAAAAAATTATAAAGATTTAGACAAACAAGCAACTGCATTTATAAAAGAAGAAACTTATAAAGTAAAAAAAAATGAAGCCGTGGAAATTGGAGATTGGGTTTGCTTTGACATATATCCAGTGGATGACAACAAAAATCAAATATTTGGAGATTTTAAAGATAATTTATGGCTTCAAATTGGGGATGATGAACCATGCATACCATTTCAGGAATTGTTTTTAAATAAAAAACAAGGTGATAAATTTTATTCAAATTCACATTGCCTGCAATCATACTTTGATAATCAAATAAATTCATATTATAACTTTTTTATTGATATAAAAGACGTTTTGAGCAAATATTCGTTTTCAATTGATTACTTGAAAGAACATTTTAAATTAAAATCAAATAAAAGCATTCATCAAAAATTAATTGAAGTTTTTTCATTCAGAAATGATTTATCATTGAGGCGAGCGATTGTTGAGGAATTATTTGATTTATTTTTTTCAAGAATTCAATTTGAAGTGCCAGCTCCCGCAGTTTTAAGACAACAAAAAATTCTTTTAGATTTAGTTCAAACTAATCCAGATTATCCTGTTTACAAAATGCAAAAAGAATTTGATGAAAAAATAAAAATGTTAGCACACAAACAAATAAAAGAAATGATTTTAATTGATTATTTAACTCATTTTGAAGAAATTGATTCTATGCATCAGGACATCAAATATTATTTAAATTTGGCAAACAGGCCTAGAACAAAAGAGTTTATTTATTTTCAACATCCGATTATTAAAGCAAATGAACAGGAATATCCTATTCAATCAGAAGTTTTAAAGCAATATTGTTTAAGAGAAAAAACGTTAAACCATGCAATTAATTATTTAACAAGAATGTAAAAATGGAAAAAAAAATTTATTCATTAATAATTATAGGTTCAGGTCCATCAGGTTTGACTGCTGGAATATATGCAGGCAGAGCTCAGTTGAATCCATTAATAGTTGAAGGACCAAATCCTGGTGGCCAATTAATGGGTACAAGTTATATTGAAAATTGGCCCGGAGAAATAAAGATTTTAGGTCCCGAATTAATGAAGAAGATGAAAGAACAAGCGGAATTTTTTGGCTGCACATTTTTAGCCGAGTCAGTAGAAAAAGTAGATTTTTCAAAAAGACCTTTTACATTATGGACAAAAAATAAAGAGATTCAAGCAAAATCAATTATTATAGCATCCGGAGCGTCATCAAAAAAATTACAATGTCCTGGCGAACAAGAATATTGGGGTAAAGGAGTCACTACTTGCGCAGTTTGTGACGGATTCTTGTACAAAGATAGACCAGTAATAATAGTAGGTGGCGGCGATAGCGCGATGGAAGAAGCATCATTTATGACAAAATTTACCGACCAGATAACTATTATTCAAATATCAGAAAAATTGAGCGCCTCCAAAGTTATGCAAGATAGAATTTTAAAAAATCCTAAAATAAAAATTTTATATAACAGCACAATTACAGAAATTAAGGGTGATAATAATCACGTAACTGAAGCCATAATTTCAAATTTAAAAACTAAAGAAACTCAGAGTTTAAAAACAGACGCAATTTTTGTAGCAATAGGATTAATTCCAAATACTAAAATTTTTAAAGATCAAATCGAACTAGATAAAATGGGATATGTAGCTTTTAAAGATTTTACAAAAACTTCAGTTGAAGGCGTTTTTGTAGCCGGCGATGCTTCGGATTATAAATATCGTCAAGCAATTACTTCAGCCGGTTCAGGTTGTGCGGCAGCACTTGATGCTGAAAGATATCTAAGTCATTCAACTTAATAATTTGAGTATTATTATTTTATAAATTTTTCACTTAATTTATAAATTCCAAATGCTGAAATAAAACCACTAAATAATAAATTTAGAAAAAGTGACTTTTCTAACTTATTTTTATAATAATTAATTATTTTATTAGCATTATCCATTTTTGCCAAATAATCATTTTTTTGCACAAGTTTAAGACTTACATCGGTTGTAAGGTTGTAATATGTAATGTCAGTATTCAAATCATGTTCGCCTCTAGGCGGAAGTGTTTTATTAATGAAATAATGTAGGGCTTTAATGGTTGAAAATCCCCCAACCAATGCCGCTGAATATTTTAAAGCTTCTTTCTTTAATTCAGGGCTGAAATTGAAGGGTTTAATTGGTTGAAAATTCAATAAAAATAAGAAGGATAATAATAACATTTTTTTAAATATCATATTTTACACCTATAATTTATAATAAATAACTCAATAGTTCAATTTGTATTTATAGATATATTATCAAATATGTTATTATTTGCAAGTAGAATATTTAATTGGAAAATAGTCTATTAGTTAATTTATCCTCTGGCGCTTTGGCGCACCTGGACAAGTTGGTGGCAATCTACGTCTTTTGGGAGTTTTGGCATTAGGAGATGGTAGACCATATTCACTATCTTCTTCATCATCCCCTTTATTTGAAGGCAATTTTGAAGCAGTAGTTTCAGAAACATAATCCATAACAACGCTATAAGGATCATTTGTTAACACATTTTTTAAAAAAGCTATTAGCCCATCTTTTTTTATCAATGCCGTCTGTAAAAGATCTATAATTTTGGGATATTGATTTTTATTATTAAATAATTCATGAAAATGGACATGTGTTTCCAATCCACATAATCCGCCTTGTTCATGTGGCTTATTTAAATCTTCATACGTTTTTTTTGCCTCTTTCAAAGCTGTTTCTACACCATTCAAACTGGCATTACTTGCTAATTGTTTTACGTTTTCAAAATTTCCAAGTCTAGCATTAGAAATTAATTGTTCATCAGATAAAGAAATTTCCATATCTGCAGAATAATTAACATTGAAAATTATCATAAATATTACTAAAATAAACTTTTTCATTTTTAAAATTCTCCATTTAAAATTATACATTATCTATATTATATTCTAATTGAAAATATTTAGAATTTCAAGAGTTTTATAAAATTAATTTTAATCCAATATTGAGCTTTCTCTTTCAATCTCTCTTATTCTTTCTAAATGTTCCTTTTCTTCAATTTTGCTGATTAAATCAACGATGTTTGAACGACCCCTATTTTTTGCTATATCTTTAGCTGTCTCTCCATTAATATCTTTTAAATTAATATCAGCTCCTGCATCAATAAGAAGTTCTGCAATATCCTCTTGTCCCGTGAATGCAGCTATCATCAAAACTGTTTTTCCAATTTTACTTTGCAAATTAACATTAGCTCCATTTTTAAGAAGCATTTTTACAATATTTTCATTTCTTGATGGTATTGTTAAAAATAAAGCTGAATGTCCCTCTTTATTTGTAATATTAACATCAGCTTTAGCATTAAGAAGAAGCTTTATTATTTCTTCATATGTTTTCCAATATCGTCCTGAAGATAATTTATCAATAGTTGTTATTAAAGGCGTATCTCCATTTGCATTTTTAACATTAACATCGGCCCCAGCTTTAATAAGAAGATTTACCATTTCTGGAAATCTATTTTCTATAGCTGCAGTTAAAGGCGTACTTCCAAATTTATTTTGCGTATTAGGATTAGCTTTTGCATCTAAAAGAATTTTTATAATTTCTAAAATATTTTTATTTTCTTTGTAATTTGCAAGCCATTTTAAAACCGTATCTCCAAAATAATCTTGCAAATCAACAATTGCTCCATTATCAATAAGAATTCTAACTATGTCTGGCAGATCTCGACTTGCAGCCCACATTAAGGCAGTAAGTCCTCTGCCATCTCTAATATTAACATCTGCTTTTGCCTGAAGAAGCATATTAATAATTTTAAGATATTGTTCAAATCTATCTGAATTTGAATTTATCATTCTTAATGCCGTAATTAAAGGCGTAGCATTATAAAAAGGAGCATATGAATGTATTGTTTGATAATTAACATCAACAAATCTACTTCTTAAAATTTCTGCAACTTTTTTTGAATCACCTATTAGAGCAGCAGCAACTAAATCTTCCCCATTTTGAACCCATAAATCTTCATAATCCTGAAGTAAATCACCAATTTCTCCTGATTTTGCTAAATCTTTTGGAGTTTTGCCTTCTAAATTTTTAATCCATGGATTTGCACCAGCTGTTAAAAGCAACGCTACAATCCATTTATCGTTTTCATTCACTGCTTTATGTAATGGAGTATTTCCAAGCGCATCTTGTTGATTAACTATTTCACTTTGAGTTTGCGGCGATCCAAATTGTTGTCCTTCTATTTCTGCTGACATTTTCCGTTCGCCAACATCTTTAACTTCAGCTGCAAAACAATTAGATATAAAAATTAGAAATAATAATATTTTCTTCATAATTTGTCCTATTAATTCTAATTGTAATGTAAAAATACGTGAAAATTCAAGAATTTAGCGATTTAAAGCTAAATTACCCTGCTAATTTACAAAATTTAAAGAAAATTATATGATATTTACTGTACAATTAAGTGAAACTTAAGGAAAAAAATGCCTTTTAATCTGTTTCCGGGCCTTTTCTATTTAAAAATTCCTCAAAATCATGTTGATATATCAATTTTAAAGCAAAACTTCTCTCAGGAGATTTAGGTGAATTAATAATAACTTGCGCTATTTCATTTATAGTTTCTAAATCGGAATATTTAAAAATTAATTTAAAAACCTCTGCTACTTGGTATTCAGAGAAATTATATAAATAATATGGCCATCTAATACTTAATTTGATAAGATTATTTCCACCTCTTTCAATGAGAAATTTAATAATTTCCAAAATTTCATTTTGTCGCTTAGAAAAATGCTTCAAATTTATAATGGCGATTTCTAAAATTGAAAACCCATTAAATATAATGAAAATATCTGCTCCATGTTGAACTATTAATTCCACAATTTGTTTATTTTCTGAATAAATTGCTGCAACTAAAGGACTTTCTCGATATCCTTCAATATTTACTTCATGGTTAACGTTCACAAATTTATTATTCAATATTTTTAAAATTTCCGGAATATTTTTTTCTCGAATTGCAAATATCAGGAGCCTAGAATTCTCATTAAAACGTTCTATATATCTTGATATAGTTAACATGATTTTATATTCATTTTCAGAGGAGAAAAGTGTTGGAGAAAGGCTTTCGTGAAATCTATCATAAAATAAATCTCTAATACTTTTTCCATTATTATTTTTTATAAATGGATCTACAATTCCAAAATCTAAAAGCAATTTCACTATTTTCGCATTTCCATGAAAAACTGCATGATGAAGTGCTGTAAAACCTGAAATATCTTTATTATTAATTATTTCATTAATTCCTTTAAATCCTAAAACTGCTTGCACAATTTCCGGATTTTCTGTAATTACAGCTTCAATTAACGGATTAACATTATCATTATCAGAAATTTTTACATCTGCACCATTTTCTTTTAACAATCGAATTACTTGTAAATTACCCATTCTTGTTGCCCGAATTAAAGGCGTATCTCCGGTTAGTTCATCCCGAATATTCGGGTTTGTCCCTTTTTTAAGTAATTCTGCAATCTTTTCTAAATTTCCTTCTTCGAGCGTTTCACTTGCAGAACTTAATAATAAAAGAGTTTTTTCATCAGATGTTTTTGCCAATCTTGCCTGTTGTTCTTTTAACTCACCTAAACTTTTTCGCTCAACAACATCTTTAACATCGGCCGAAAAACAATTAAATATAAAAATTAGAAATAATAATAATCTTTTCATAATTTTCCTCATTATTTCTAATAGTAATTAAATATTAATTGAAAAATCAATATTTTTGCATTATTTTGCATTAATTGCCAGCCAATTTACAAAATTTAAAGAAAATTATATGATATTTACTGTACAATTAAGTGAAACTTAAGGAAAAACATGTCAGTTACATTTATTTTAAAACGTAAAAAACGTAATAGAAAACACGGTTTTAGGGCTAGAATGGCTACGCATGATGGTAGAAAAATAATCAATAGACGCCGCTCAAAAGGCAGAAAAAGATTAGCTGTTCGCGCAAGAATGGGTAAATAAAAAGAATTTATGCCATCAATTGCAGGCCTAATTTCAAGTTTTAAAAAAGAAGAAGTAGAGCAGATTTTTAAAAGGCCAAAAGAAAGAATAAAAACTGAATGGTTTGATATTCTTTTGGCATTAAAAAAAAATGATTTTGGGCGTATTTTGGTGATAACATCAAGAAAAATAGGAAATTCGCCAAAACGAAACAAAATTAGAAGAAGATTGAAATCTATATTTTACGAAGACAAATTGTATGAATTGCCTTATGACTGCGTTGTAATTGCAAAAAAAGAAGGCATCGTATTACCCTTTGATCAGTTAAAAAATATGTTTATTTCAATATTGAAAAAATGAAGATCTTAAGCAATTTGCTCATTGGTTTAATAATTGGATTAAGACCATTACTTGGACCAAGTCCAAGTGGTTTTTGTAGGTATAAAATTGGTTGTACGGAATTTGCAATAAATCAGCTGGAAAATCAAACTTTATTTAAAGCAATTTATTTAATAATAAAAAGATTATTTTCCTGCAATCCATTTAATAAAAATTACCTAAAATTTAGTGAATAATTCATAAGCAAAGGAGTTAACATGTTTAATAATAGCGACTATAAAATTGTACAAACAAGTAGTCCAAATTTTTTCAGAAGAGTTTATGGCTGGCTTACTCTGCAATTAGTCTTAACGGGAATTGTTGCGGGTTATGTTGTTCAATCACCATCAATTTTAACTTTTTTATTTAAAAATAGTTGGACTGTTTTATGTTTAGTTTTATTTAAATTTCTTTTAGTTGGAACTCTATCAACATTTGCATTGCGCTTAAGTCCAATGATGTGTGTGGCATTATCAACAGGATTTAGCGTTTTAACTGGTATTACTTTATCAGCAATTTTCTTTATTTATACTTATAATTCGATAGCAACAGCATTTATTGTTGCTGCTTCAATGTTTGGTTTTATGTCAATTTATGGATACGTGACAAAAACTGATTTATCCTCACTAAGAAGTTTTTTCTTAATGGCATTATTTGGGTTATTTGTTGCTGGAATTGTAAATATGTTTTACAGTAATTCGGTTTTTGAATTTATTTATTCAATAGCTGGCGTAATTATATTTACTTTATTAACCGCTTATGATGTGCAAAAATTAAAAGAAATTTCAACTTTTGTAAGCAATGAAGAAGAAGCTAGTAAAATTGCAATTGTGGGTGCATTACAACTTTATCTTGATTTCATCAATTTATTTTTATTCTTACTAAGATTATTTGATAGAAAACGTAAGTAAGATTATCAACTGAGCAAAGACAAGATTTGTCTTTGCTCAGTAATCTAAAAATTATAAAAAAATTTTAAAATATTATCTCGTGCAACAAATACATTGACATTGTTGACCGGTACTGCATATAACGCCTTGAACTATTGGTGCATTTTCCATACAATGTCTTTCTTTGCAGCCTCTCAAAAGTCTTTGAGTTTCACCCCATGTGTCATTTCTACGCATAAATCTTGTATTAACGTTGTAGCAAGTTTGTGAAAAAACATATTGCGATTGAAAAATAATGATTATTACTGTGACAAAAATAAATCTGATTAATTTCATAAATCCTCCATTTCAATCTAATTATAATTGATCTAAAAGCTTTAAATCAATAGTTTATAAAATTGCGCAACTTTCACAGAAATTGCAACCATATCCATACAATTCCCGTAATTCAATTGCCACTTCTAAAATTAAATTATCATTTTCATCTGTATAATTTTCTTTTAAAGAAGAAATCAGTCTATAATTTATTTTTCCCTGCAAAAATAAAGACAAAAGAGCCGTTGGTTTTCCCACTTTAATTATCTTAAGAATTTCTTCTTCTTTTTTTGCAACAGAAATTAATCCAGCGATAAAGTTTTTGAATGCACTATTTATTTGTTCTTTTTGATAATCATTTCTCGTATATTTTTTTAAAATGAAATCCGGGATAATATAATCTTTGTTTTTAGATAAAAAATCACAAAACTCTCTATTTCCCAATAAAGCCTGATCAAGAGAAATACCATAATCAGATCCCTTTAAAAATAAATTTAAATTATGATATTTTCTAGGCATTCTATTAAAAATTTTTACGAACAATCTTGCCAATGAACCTTGAGTGATTGACAATCCAACTACTTCTTTTTTAGAAATTTCCTCAAATTCATTTGAATCCGGTTGTCCTTCAATTTGCACTTCCATGCACACCAATCTATTTAAAGATAGTAAAAGTAATAAAGATAAAGACTTTTGTTTGATATTCATATGCTGTTGCATCCAATATTATGAAAAGATTTATAATGTTTAAAATTTTACCACTAATTCTTGATTTTTAAAGTAATTCGCCAGCTAATCTACTTATTTCGCTTCTTTCAGTTGTTTCTAAAAATACTGCGCCAAATAATGATTTTCCTCTAAACCTATTGCTAGCAACAACTAAACCATTACTGCTAAAATCAAGATATGGCGAATCAATTTGATAAGGGTCGCCGGATAAAACAATTTTACTGCCTTCTCCTACCCGCGTAATTAGCGTTTTTACTTCATGCGGAGTTAAATTTTGTACTTCATCAATAAAAATATATTGAAATGGAATAGATCTTCCACGCATATAAGTTATAGCCTCTAAACTTATTTTTCCTGAATTAATCATATCCTGAAGAGGTCTGAGCTCCATTTTGCGTTCTTTTTCCCACTTACCGCCTCTTTTTCTTTTGTGTCTTTGCTTTTCAATAACTTCCTCTCTTAAATTTTCTAGATGTTGTCTGCTTAAAGAAGAATGGACAATTAATTCTAAATTATCATAAACCGGTTGCATCCAACTATGTAATTTTTCCTGAATATCACCTGGCAAATAACCAATATCAGGACCTAATGGAATTACTGGTCTTGAAATTAATATTCTGTCATATACTTCTTCTGTTATAACTTGTTGTAATCCAGCCAATAATGCTAAAAATGTCTTACCTGTTCCTGCCGGACCAATTAAAGAAACCAATTGAATATCTTTGTCTAACAATAAATCTAAAGTCATTAATTGTTGCGGATTTTTTGCTTCAATTGGCCATCTGAACTTTGGCGATTCAACTATTTTATAATTATTCCCACCCAAATATCTAAAGATTCTGTAATTGAAAGGATTGTTTGTACTTTCAACTAAAACAAATTCATTAATTTGCAATATTTGTTCTGATAATAATTCATTTAAAACTTCCGGGAAATCTTTTTTTAATTGCAAAGCGGGCGCGTGAACTTTCAGCCAACCTTTGTAAAGATCATATTCAGCAACCCTACCCTTCATATAATCTTCAGTATTTATTCCTAAAACATCTGCTTTTACCCGTGCATTAATGTCTTTTGAAACAAACACAACATCATATTTATCTTTTAAACTTAAGGCAGTCAATAAAATTTGATTGTCTTCACTTTTTAAAATAAATGGGAAAGATGCGGGAATATCATGATGAGAAAGAAAAATAACTTTTATTGTTCCTTTACTTTCAAGTGTTACTCCATCTTTTAATGAACCTAATTTTCTTAATGAATCAAGTTGTCTTGTTACTTCTCTTGCATTTCGTCCTCGATCCGTAGATTCAGTTTTAAATTGATCTAATTCTTCCAAAACCATTGTAGGAATACCAATAAGCGAACCATTAAAAGCGAATAAGGATTGCGGATCGTGAATCAATACATTTGTATCTAAAATATATATTTTTTGCTTAGACATACATTTCCTTGATTTTTTTTACAACTACTACTCTCACCATAAACTACTAAAAAAAATAAAGATGGTACAACTTGGGCAAACATCAAGATTAATGGTTTTTTTCATAAATATTGTTATATTTATTTTCATGTAAATAATGCCATTATTCAATTTTTTTAAAAAAGGTCCAAAGGATTGTTATGGAATCAGAAAAAGATCTTAAAATTTTAAGACATTCGGCTGCACATTTACTGGCTCACGCTGTTATTGAACTTTTTCCTAAAACAAAACTTACAATTGGACCAGCAACAGAAGAAGGCTTTTTTTATGATTTTTTACCCGAAAAAAATTTTAAAGAAGAAGATTTACCAAAAATTGAAGCTAAAATGCATGAAATATCTCAAAGAAATTTAAAAATTGAACATAAAGAAATTTCAAAAGATGAAGCACGTAAAATTTTTAAAGATAATCCATTTAAAATGGAGCTAATTCATGAAATACCCGGCGAAACCGTTGGATTATCAACTCAGGGCAATTTTTATGACTTATGTCGTGGCGGACATGTTAAATATACAAATGATATCAAATACTTTAAATTATTTTCAATTTCGGGAGCATATTGGAAGGCAAATAAAGAAGGTACGCCTTTACAAAGAATAAATGGAACAGCATTTTATTCTGAAAAAGAATTAATTGATTATGAAAAAAGAAAAGAAGATTTACTACGATACGATCATAGAAAAGTTGGAAAAGAATTAGATTTATTTTCATTTCATGATGAAGGTCCCGGTTTTCCATTTTTTCACCCTAAAGGAAAAGTGGTATTAAATTTATTAATTGAATATATGAGAAAATTACAACAGGAATTACGATATAAAGAAATTTCCACTCCAATAATTTTAAGCGATGAATTATGGAGACAATCTGGACATTATAAGCATTATAAAGAAAATATGTATTTTACCAAAATTGATAATAAAAAATATGCAATAAGGCCAATGAATTGCCCTGGTTCAATATTAATCTACAAAAATAAGCCAAAATCCTATAAAGAATTACCATTGAGATTATCTGAATTCGGATTAGTTCATCGCCATGAACTTTCCGGAGTCTTACACGGTTTATTAAGAGTGAGATCATTTACCATAGATGACGCTCATATTTATTGTACAATCAATCAGGTAGAAAACGAAATTTTTAATATCATAAAATATATAAACATTGCTTTAAATCGATTTGGCTTTGATAAAATCAGTATTAAATTATCAACAAGACCTCAAAAAGCAATGGGAAGCATCAAAATTTGGAATCAGGCGATAGATTTATTAAAAAAATCATTAGATAAGTCAAATATTAAATATGATATAGCGGAAGGAGAAGGCGCATTTTATGGTCCAAAAATTGAGTTCAAAGTGCAAGATTCAATGGGAAGAGTTTGGCAATTAAGTACCATACAGATAGATTTCTTCCTACCAAAAAATTTTGAATTATCATATATAAATTCAAAAGGTGAAAAAGAAACACCTATAATTATTCACCAGGCAATATATGGTTCACTAGAACGTTTTTTTGCAATATTATTGGAACACCACAAAGGCAATTTACCAATATTTATTGCACCCGTTCAAGTTAAAATATTAACAATAACAGATGACCAAAAAGAATATGCTATCAAAACCTTTAATGAATTAAAATCAAATCAAATACGTATTGAAATCGATGAAACATCTGATCCAATATCCGGAAAAATAAAAAATGCATTAAATGAAAAAATACCATTGATGATTATCATCGGAAAAAAAGAAGTTGAAAATAACAACTTAACAATTAGATATTTGGATGGAAAACAAGAAACATTAACAATTGAAAATGTAATTAAAAAGTTCCAAAATATAAATTAAAAGTATTTTTTATAATTACTTTTTTTAAAAAATTAAATAATTCAATTTCAAACTGTTGACTTTCTTAAACAATAACTAGTAACATTAAATTATGAGTAAATAATTACTCATAGAAAAAAAGGTATGTTTAATCCTCAAAAAAGGAGGTCGTAATGGCTAAAAAGAGAAAAGCAGTTAAATCTAAAAGAAAAACTGCTAAAAGAACAACAGGAAGACGTAAAACATCAAGAAGAACAGCTAAAAAAAGACGTTAATCCTATAAAATTAGGGCATCAGACATAAAACGTTTGGTGCCTTAATTATTTTAAATATTTACAAAATCTTATATTTTTCAACTATGGGCATTATTAAGCGGTTATTTTGTCCCCATATGACCAATAATTTATTCCATTCAGACCAATATTTTTTTGGTAAAATTTTTTGAAGAGAAAGCTCAGATTCATAGGGAGTTTTTGTATTTATTAAGCCAATTTTATTTGAAATTTTATGGACATGAGTATCAACGCAAATGGCAGATTTATTAAAAGCTTCTGCTAAAACTAAATTTGCAGTTTTTCTTCCAACTCCCTTAATAGATAATAAAGATTTTTCATCAGATGGTACTCTTCCATTAAATTCATCTATTATGATCTGGCTAATTGCATGCAAAAGTTTGGCTTTTTTTTTGTAAAAACCTATAGGATAGACAATTTGTTCCAGTTCCAATAATGGAATTTTTAAAAATTCTTCAGGTGTTTTTGCAAGTTTAAATAATGTGCGGCAAATAGGAAGAGTGACTTTATCTCTTGCCCGAAGACTTAAAAGACAACTGATCAAAATTAAAAATGGATCCCGCCCGTATTCTTTGATTATAGTATGAATCATTGGTTCAGCCATATTTTTACTAACTTTTTGCAAAATCCTGATGATTTTTAATGCACGCAAAGTTTGCAATTCCATATGATTAATACTAGATTTATGAAAATTTAAATTTTAACCATATGGAGGTATAGAAAAACCACGAACATTCGCCAATTGCATAAGGAATACAATAAAAACTATGATAAGTATGCGGTAATCAAATATACAATTCACAAATTTTAAGAAATATTTATTATTGATCATATGAGCTCCTTGATTAATAATGCTTTTTTAAAGTTATTATACCTATGTAATGAAGTAATTTCAATATCAAAATGAAAAATTTAATTTTACAAATAAATCAATTTCTAGGCGACTATCAATTTTTACTAGCAGCAGAAATATTAGCTTTATTTTTAAAAAGCTATGTATTAGTTTCAATTACTGTATGGGGATTAAGATCATCTAAGATTCAAAGAACCTGGATATATTTCGTTTCAATGATAATTGGTTCAATTGTAATTGATTTTGGATGGGTTATCAAACTAATTGAATTATTATTTATTGCAAAAATGGATTATCGTGTTCAGATATTTTTCATTAGATTTGCCTGGATTTTTGCAATAGTTCAATATCAATCATTAGCGCTTTTTATTGAAAATCTTATTGAAAGAAAATCAAGATTAAATATCAGACAAAAAATATTTTTATCAATAAGTAGCTCGATTGCATTAATTTTTTTATATTTAACAATCTTTAAAACACATTCAACATTTTCAATCCAAGATAGACCCGAAATTGAATTTTTAATTTTAAAGTATGCAACATATTATTTATTTTTATTAGTACTCCCCAGCATATTTATTGCTTCTTATAAGTTGTTCAAGTCTGAACTTCCAAAAATATTAAAAAAACAACTAAAAATATTAATCTTGGGATTAATTTGTCCATGGATTATTTTAGATTTTATTCAAGTCTATCCATTCAATATTATTCCAGGATACATTGCAAGTAATTATGCAGTAGTAACAATCTCAACTCTCTTAATAGCTTTTGCTGCATTTTATACAACAAAAAAGTTAATGTTATTAAGATTATTTAATTTTATTGCGCATGTTCAATCCAAGAAGAAATATAATTTTATTAATAACTTTAAAGATATACTAGAGCAGCTTGGGCAATCAACAAGCTTAAATGAATTAATTCATATAACAAAAACATTTTTTAAGGATTCATTACATATTTCAACCGGTCGGACTTCATTGTACATTCGCAAACTTGATTCTGCTAAAAATAATGATGCACAAATAATTCAAAATGGGGATAATGCCAATAAAATCCATGAAGCAAAAATAGAAATTATTGAAAATTTTATAAATTCAATAGACAATTCTGAAACTAACAATCTATTAAAACAATCCAAAGTATTAATCTACGACGAAATTGATTTTAGTAATTTTTATGAAGAAAACGACACCAGAACGAATATTTTAAAATTTTTAAATCAAATTAATGCTGACGTTTTTATTCCTATTTATAAAAAAAATACTATTATCGCTTCCATAATAGTTGAAAGAGATATAAGAAGTAATGAGCTTTATACAAACCTGGAACGCGATGAAATGGTAGTTTTTTCAAGTTATCTTTCTAACATCATCAATTTATTACAAAATAGAAATCTAGAATCAATTATTCAACAGGAAAAGGAATTAAAAGAAGAGCTTTATCATAAACATCAGGAAATTGATCAATATAAAGAAAGCATAAGATCTTTTTTAAAAAAATCACAGTATAAAAAAATAGGAATTCTATTTTATAAAAACAGAAAATTTATTTATGGAAATCAGGATGCAAAAGAAATAATTCCAATTAATATAAATAGCCAGGAAGGTCATTCTTTATCAAAAGATCTAAGACAAGTCGCAAAACAAGTTGAAGATTATAAATCGTCACAAACCGTCTATTCAAAAGATCCAAATGGAAATAGGCTGGTTTTAACAGGTATTCCGAATTTGGAATCTAATAATGTAATTATTACAGTTTTCTATCCTGATATTTCTGACGTTATAAAACAGCAATTAGATTTTCTGAAAGATCCATCAAAATGGGATTACTTACTTTATTTAGAAACAACAAGATCTGGTCAATTAATTGATCAATTAATCCCCGGTTCTGGCGAATCTTTATTAAATTTTAAAATCAATCTTTTAAAAATTGCTCTAACTAAAAAAGCAATTTTGTTAGAGATGCCTGAAGAAGATTTGGCACCTACAGTTGAAATAATTCATCATATTAGTTTAAGAGAGAATTTACATATTCTTAAATTGCAATCATTTTCTAAAAATTTTGACGTAGCCATTAAATTATTTGGTATTAATCCCATTTTTGGAAAAATGGAAAATAAACCATTATTGCAAAAATTGGATGGTACTGGAACTTTATTTATACAAAATATTCATTTTCTTGATCCTGAAACACAAGGATATTTGGCAGATTTTATTAAATATAATTTCTTTAAAATTTTTAAAAGCGATCAAAAAATTGTTAGTGATGTAAGAATAATTTGTTCGACAAATTTAAATCTTAATAATTTAGTACAGGAAGGAAAATTTTCAAAATCTCTATATGATGAACTGAGAAAAACATCATTAAGTATGCCTTCTTTATTAACATTATCGGAAGAAGAATTAAAAAATCTAGCACAAGGTTTCTCTGATCAGGCTATCCAAACTAATGAGTTTAAAAATTTATTAGAGTTCACAGATAAAGAAAAAATAAACCTTATAAATAAACGACCTGTAAGTCTTCAGGAATTTAAAACAAAGGTTCAGCAAATATTAACAGAAAAATCCAAAAAGAATCATGTATTCCAGGAAACACAATTTGATCCGGCTTATAATATTACCGATCCAAAACTAATTGAAGCAGCAAGATTAGGTAAGCATGCTTTAAAAGATCCAAAATTAGTTGCATTATTATGGGATAAATTCAAAAATCAAAATAAAATCGCGACATTCCTTGGAGTAAATAGATCATCAGTTCATAGAAGATGCAAAGAATATAATATCGAGTAAATTGGATTAAAAAAGGGATGGTATGTTTATAAATGAATTTCAAGAAAAAACGGGTGAATTTCTTATTTATATAGACGTCGAAAAAAATCTCTCAGAACATACACAACGCGCATATAAGAATGATATTGATCAATTTATAAAATTCTGGGATAAGATTGCCAGCGAAGAAAAAGAACAAATTTCATTAAAATCTGCAATAAGCAAATATCTAATTTTTATGTATCATAAAAAAATAGACAAAAGCTCCATAGCAAGAAAAGTATCATGCTTTAAATCGTTCGAAAAATTTTTATATACTCATGGCATTAAAACAAATTTAAATCTCATCCGACCTAAAATTGATAAAAAATTACCAATTTTCTTAACCATAGATGAAATTTTCAACTTATTAGACAATATTAATGACAATGATTTACCCACAAAATATCCCCGTCGAGACAAAGCAATTTTTGAATTACTTTACGCAACAGGAATCAGATGCTCAGAACTTATAAACATCAAACTAGCCGATATAGATTTTGAAAATAAAATAATCAAAGTTATGGGAAAAGGTAAAAAAGAAAGATTAGTTCTTTTTGGAGAAAAAGCTAAAGAAAAAATTATTCAATACATAAATGAAGAAAGATTAATTAGCAAAAATTTAGAAGAAAAATTATTTTTAAGTTTTAGGAATGAATCATTTAGTTCAAGATCAATTCAACGAATAATTGCAATGTTTAGAAAATTTTTAAAAGTCGAAAGAAAAATTACTCCACATAAATTAAGACATTCATTTGCTACGCATATGCTTAATCAGGGAGTTGATTTAAGGGTTGTTCAGGAATTATTAGGCCACAAAACATTATCAAGCACTGAGAAATATACACATGTTACAACCTTGGAATTAGCACAATTATGTGATAAACTTCATCCATTTAACAATATGATTAAAATCAAAAAATAATAAATGTTAATAAATTATCTAGATCAAAAAATCAGACAATTATTTATTGGAATTTTAGTCTTAATATTTATTATTATTATTAGATTATTCTACCTTCAAATTTATAATACAGATCTCTTATGCTCAAAAAGTAAGAAAAATTTTATCAGAATCAAAAAAATTTTATTGCCCCGAGGAAATATAGTTGACGCAAATAACCATATTTTAGTTACTAATCGGCCAGTATATAATATTTTTTGGCAAGGAACAGGTAACAAAAATTTAAATGAAAATCAATTCTTATTATTAAAAAAAATTGAAAAAATAATTGGCAAAGAATTTTTAAATGAAGATTTATTAAAAATAAAATCTACTGAAAAATATTCCAAAATATTGCAGATTCAAACTGATATAACATTTGAACAACTAAGTAAAATCCTGGAACAAACATCACATTCTAACAATATATATATTGAAACAAATTTCAAAAGATTTTACCCACATGAATCAATAGCGTGCCACATTGTTGGTTATTTGAGTCATATGAATTCTGAAACAATTGGCAAAATGGGCTTGGAAAAACTATTTGAAGATCAATTAAAAGGTCAAGCCGGAGAAATTTTAAATACAATTAATTCTGTAGGAAAAAATTTATCAAGGGAAGAAATAAAACAGCCAAAGCCGGGGAAAAATATAATTACAACAATAGATATACATCTTCAAAAAATTGCTGAAGCCGTTTTTCCTGAAAATTATAAAGGTGCATTAATAATAATGGATCCAGAAAATGGAGCAATAAAAACAATTTTATCCCGACCTACATTTAATCCTGCAACATTTTTAAATCAATTAACTGATGAAGAATGGAACGAAATACAAGAAAAACAACCATTTTTAAATCGCGCATTTAATGCATGTTATCCACCAGCTTCAATTTTTAAATTAATTACTACGAGTGCAGCTTTAGAGTTGGGAATTACACATCAGGATTCAAAATGGTTTTGCCAGGGTTTTATGAATTTTGGAAATAGAAATTATTTTTGCTCGAAACAACATAATCATGGACTAATAACAACGCAAGAAGCAGTTGCCAAATCTTGTAATACATTTTTTTACAATATTGCTAAAAGATTACATATCGATGATCTGGCTGCATATGCAAATAAATTTGGCTTAGGAGAAAAAACAGGGATAATTTTTGCTGAAAAAAATGGACTTGTTCCAACTCCATTATGGAAATATCAAACATTTAAAGAACACTGGTGGCCAGGTGAAACTTTATCTGTAGTGATAGGTCAGAGTTATCTGTTGGTAACTCCAATTCAAATCGCAAGATTTATATGTTCGATTTTTACAGGTTATTTGGTGAAACCAAGACTTCTGGAGGAAGAAGAAATTAAAAAAGTTCCTTTAGATATAAAACACGAAACACTAGAATTTTTAAAACAATCTATGAAAACTGTTGTCACAACTGGAACTGGTCATATAGTCAGCAAAATAAAAGATATTATAATTTATGCAAAAACTGGTACGGCGCAAACATGCGCATTGTCAAAAGGAGAGTCAGAGCAAAAATATATTGCACATGCCTGGTTTGTAAGCAATTTTGCATATAAAAATCAAAAACCATATATCATGGTTATTATTATTGAACATGCTGGAACATCAAGCATCCCGATTGCCACAGCACGCAATCTGCTTTTAGAATACAGAAAATTGTGCAGAGAAAATGAAAATATAAAAAATTAAATGATAAATTTATTTGCTTTTTTGATAGCTTGAAACTTTTTTTGATAATCTGCTAATTTTTCTAGCTACTGCATTTTTATGAAGTAATTTATTTTTTGATCTGCTTATTTGAGATTCAGCATTTCTCATTAAATCTTTAACAGTTTCAATATTTTCGCCATTTGATATAGCAGTCAAAACTTTTTTTACAGCAGTTTTAACAGCAGTTCTACGAGCCAAATTAATTTTGTATCTTGCATTACTTTGACGTACTTTTTTCTTTGCAGATTTTGTATTTGCCATTTTTTTTAATACCTTAAATTAAATTACTTTCTTAACTTTACCAGCTTTTAAACATTTAGCGCACACTGAACCTCTTTTAACTTTATTAGAATTAGAGGCTGATACAGTATAACGCATTTTTTGTACGTTCGGATAAATCCAACGTTTTACTCTATTATTTGCGTTACTTACTAAATTCCCAACAGTTGGCCTTTTATCGCATATATCACAAATTCTTGCCATTGTTTAACCTTTTATTTGCCTTTAATATTTAGTAACAGTATATCTTAAATTACCTATTTTTCAATCTAAATTAATTTTTAAATCCCGTTCGTGGTGAGTGTTTTGTGAAACAAAACGCATCGAATCCATGAACAAATTTTCATCTAAAGATTTTAATTTAATTTAAAATCTTGTCTTGGAGTTATTCCCAACAATTCATAAATTTCAGAAGCATACATTGTTTCTTTTTCTAACAATGCATTTGCTAATTTTTCAAGTTTTTCTTTATTATCAATTATTAATTGATAAGTTTTTTTATAACAATCTTCAAGAATATTCTGAACTTCTGTATCAATTTTTTCAGCTGTTTTTTGGGAATAAACAAATTCTCCCTGATTTTGTGAATAAACAACTGGCCCTAAATTATCTGTCATACCATAAAAACAAACCATTTTTCTGGCTATTTCAGTTGCAGCTTTAAAATCACTGTAAGCACCAGTCATTAATTTATTAAAAATCAATTGTTCTGCAGCTCGGCCGCCTAAACACATCTGAATTTCATGAATCATTTCTTCTTTTGAAGAAGTATATTTTTCTCTTTCAGGAAGAGAATGAGTAACGCCTAAAGCTTTTCCTCTAGGAATAATAGTCACTTTATATAATGGATCAGTATCAATTGGTTGTAATAATCTAACTAAAGCATGTCCAGCTTCATGATACGCCGTAACTTTTTTATCTTCTTCCGTTAACATAATTGTTTTTAATTCTTTACCTAAAAGAATCTTGTCACGCGCTTCTTCAAAATCATTAATATTAACATCGGATCTGTCATGTTGTTTTGATGCATTTATTGCAGCTTCATTTACAAGATTTGCCAAATCAGCACCCGAAAAACCCGGTGTACCTCTTGCTATCTTTTTAATATCAACAGTAGGATCCATTTTTATATTTTTAATGTGAACATTTAAAATTTGTTCTCTGCTTACTAAATCAGGATATGGAACATCAACACGTCTATCAAATCTTCCTGGACGCAATAATGCTTTATCAAGAACATCAGGTCTATTTGTTGCAGCTAAGACAATTACAGGTTCATTTGTTGTTTCAAAACCATCCATTTCAGTTAAAAGCTGGTTTAAAGTTTGTTCACGTTCATCATGCCCACCACCTAAACCGCTTCCTCTATGACGCCCAACTGCATCAATTTCGTCAATAAAAATGATACTTGGAGCAGCTTTTCTTGCCTGAGCAAATAAATCTCTTACCCTTGCAGCACCTATACCTACAAAAACTTCTATAAAATCTGAACCACTTACACTGAAAAATGGACAATTAGCTTCACCTGCAACAGCCCTAGCCAATAATGTTTTTCCGTTACCTGGCTCACCTATTAATAATACGCCACGGGTTATTTTTGCGCCTAAACGCTTATATTTTTCAGGGTTTTTAAGGAAATCTACCACATCTTTTAACTCTTCTTTAGCCTCGGTAGCGCCCGCAACAGAATTAAAATTTTCTTTTATGGTTGAAGGCATAAATAATTTTGCCCTGCTTTTACCCATATTAAAGATTCCACCGCCACTGCCACCACTTCCGCCTGAACCTTTTGCCTGTTTTATGAAATACCATATAGCTAAAGGAGTCATTAAGAATGAAACTAGTAATAAAATATGCCAGAAGCTTAAGCTGCTAGACGGATTTGCTATAGAAAACTCAACTCCATGAGTTCTTAAAAGATCCCAATTTTTAGTATAATCGCCTATAACTGTTTCAAACTTATTGCCATCTTTAAATTCACCATAAACGTCTTGGCCAGATATATTTACTGCTTTTACAGCACCTTCTTCCACCTTTTGTAAGAATGCAGAATAAGGAATATTGGCTACTTTACGTGAATAATCTGTTAATTTTGTTAATAATCCAAGGCATAAAACAAAGAAAACTACAGCAAAAACTATATTTTTCGGCCCGCCTGGATTAAGTGTCTGTTTAGCTTTTTTGTTAAATTTTGATCTCATATGTTCCTATCTAATAATTCTTTATAGAACCCCTACTTTTAATTATATAATAATTTTAACAGCAGGAAGTTGTTTATCTCAATAAAAATGAATTTATAAAGGGAAAAGTATATTAAATATTGTAGCAAAAATGAACAATTTGTCGACACAAAATGGTCTAGACCTTAAAAAAGGTTATTTTTCTTAAGAATCTCTTCAATAATATTCCCTATAGATTCGCTAATGATCTGAGCGCTTTCCAAGGTATAACCACCCGATAAAAGCATTAAAATAGGTATTTTTCTTTCAACAGCCATTTTAAAGACAATAAAATCGCGTTCAATAATGCCTTTTTTTGAGATTTTCATCTTTCCTAGTGGATCTCTTTCAAATATGTCAGTGCCCGCATTATAGATAATCAATTCAGGTTTTTCAGTATTAATAGCCTTTTCCAGGCCATTTCTTACCATTTCTAAATAATCTTTGTCTTTGATACTAGAAATAACAGGATAATCATATTTAATATATTTTCTTGCATCTCTGTCATTCGGGAAAATTTGTCTATTGTAAACATCTAAAACCGCAACTTTTGGATTATCTTTAAAAATAGATTCATGTCCATTTCCCTGATGCGCATCTAAATCCACGACTAAAATTTTTAAATTTTTATATTTAGGTTGCTGCCACAATTTATACGCGGCTAATGGAATATCAGCAAAGAAACAAAATCCTTCGCCTGAATTTGCTTTAGCATGGTGATACCCGCCAGATAAATTAATTGCCCAACCTTTTTCTAAAGCAAGTTGAGCTCCAAATACAGTTCCTTGTGTGGCATATTTCATTGGTTCT
>Ga0207014_1004_pt1 | contig 65911 bp, 45 predicted proteins | sample Alteio_BWMinCont_56_FD_153495 | JGI IMG/M metagenome (GOLD analysis project Ga0207014, IMG submission 153495) | Enriched cells from forest soil in Barre Woods Harvard Forest LTER site, Petersham, Massachusetts, United States -... | ecosystem: Environmental > Terrestrial > Soil > Temperate forest >...
GAATTTCGATCGGTAAAAGATCGCAAGGATGTTCTTCTTGCAAAAAAGGAAATGGAATTGCAGTTCAGATTTTAAAAAATTTAATTGTGGAAAATTCAATTCGTACTAATTTTGAAACAATTAATTTTGACTTGTGCGTTGGTGGCAATGTTACAATTAGTGGTAATTTAATTGAAAAAGGTACTTTAACAGTCTCCGGGTTTTCAGGAATTTCAATAAATACAGTTACGGGTTCAACTGGATTTACAGGAACAACCGGAACAACTGGGTTTGGGCAACCGGGTACTATAGGAACAATGGGAGATTCCGGAATAACAGGTTCTCAAGGAATTACTGGACCTCAGGGAATAACCGGATCAACCGGTGCAACAGGAATTCCCGGAACAACTGGAACTACTGAAGTTATCGGTTCTACAGGGTTTACTGGGCCAACAGGTTCAACTGGATTAACCGGAGCGACTGGTTCAACTGGTACAAATGGCACAACAGGATATATTGGATTTACTGGTATAACAGGTACAATTGGAGTGACAGGTTCAACTGGGACTTCAGGAATTCTAGGCTCAACAGGATTCACTGCTTCAACTGGATTAGCTGGAACATCTGGCAGCATTGGAATTACAGGAACAACCGGAATCACAGGTTCAACCGGATCAACAGGAATTAGTGGGATTACTTTATCGGGCATTACGGGTTTTACAGGGATAATTGGTGCTACTGGAACAACAGGTTCTAGTGGAGCAACTGGAAACATTGGGCAAACCGGAACAATTAGTTTTACGGGAATAGCAGGAACAACTGGAACAGCATTAGCTGGATCAACTGGAGCAACTGGTAATGCTGGTGTAACCGGTATTGCGGGTTTTACAGGAATTACTGGATCAACCGGAACAACTGGTGCAACAGGAACAACTGGAACAATTGGAAACTTAGGTACAATGGGAACGCAGGGAGCAGTTGGATCAATTGGTTTAACTGGATCTCAAGGAGCAACGGGAGGTGCCCTTGGAGCCACTGGTACCATTGGAATTACTGGAAGTACAGGAACAAGTGGTACAAGTGGATCAACTGGAACACCTAATTTTGTAACCGGTACAACTGGAACAACAGGATCAACTGGAACAACGGGTTCAACAGGAACAACAGGAACTACTGGCACTAGTGGATCAACCGGAATTAGTTCCACAGGAATAACAGGGTTTTCTGGATCAACAGGTGATACTGGCATAACTGGAATAACAGGAAGCACAGGAGTAAGTTCAACAGGAACAACTGGTGCAACTGGATCAACAGGATCAACTGGTGATACTGGAATAAGCGGTTTAACTGGAACAACAGGAATTAGTTCAACGGGTACAACCGGCATTACCGGTTCAACGGGTTCAACCGGTGATACTGGATTAACAGGATCGAGTGGATCAACTGGAATCAGTTCTACAGGAACAACAGGATTTTCTGGATCAACAGGTGATACTGGCATAACTGGAATAACAGGAAATACAGGAATAAGTTCTAGTGGCTCGACAGGTATGACCGGTTCAACGGGTTCAACTGGTGATACTGGATTAACAGGAGCTACTGGATCAACGGGAATTAGTTCTACTGGAACAACAGGCGCCTCGGGTTTGACAGGATCAACAGGGACAACTGGCTTATCAGGTACTACTGGAAGCACTGGAATTGGTACGACAGGTACAACAGGTTTTACCGGATCAACTGGAACAACAGGCACAACTGGCTCAACAGGATCTACTGGTATTAGTACAACTGGAACATTTGGCACAACAGGTGCAACTGGTTCTACGGGAATAACTGGCCTGTCAGGTACTACTGGATCAACTGGAATTAGTTCTACTGGAACAACAGGCACATCGGGTTTGACGGGATCAACAGGAACAACTGGTTTATCAGGTACTACTGGAAGCACTGGAATTGGTACGACAGGTACAACAGGTTTTACCGGATCAACTGGAACAACTGGCTCAACTGGACAAACAGGATCTACTGGTATTAGTACAACTGGAACATTTGGCACAACAGGTGCAACTGGTTCTACGGGAATAACTGGCCTGTCAGGTACTACTGGATCAACAGGAATTAGTGCAACCGGAACAACCGGATCAACAGGTTCAACTGGCTCAACTGGAACCACAGGAACGTCCGGCTCAACTGGGTCAACAGGAATTAGTACAACGGGCACAACAGGATTTACAGGATTTACGGGCTCAACGGGTCTAAGTGGCAGAACTGGATCAACGGGAATTAGTTCAACAGGAACTACAGGTTCAACAGGAACAAGTGGATCGACCGGAATTAGTGGAACTACAGGAACCACGGGTTCAACCGGAATAAGTACAACTGGGACCACTGGTGCGACAGGCACAACAGGATCGACTGGAACTACAGGATCTACGGGAACAATCGGTTCAACAGGAACCACAGGATCTAACTTTAATGGTGTCGACTATGTTTTCGCGTATGACCAAACAACACAAACTCAAGCGGCTGCAAATACCTATCAAACTATAACTGTAAACACTAACGTCTTAAGAGGCCAAAGTTCAGATAGGTGGTTACACGCAACAGGAAACGGAACTGGCACTGCAATCTTTCAGGCAGAGGCAACAGGTATTTATTTAGTTGATTATTCTGTTGCAGGAGGATTTTCAGTGGGAACGGGAGATTTTTTTATAAGAGCATTATTAGCCGGCGGTACAGGAATAGCCGGTGTAGAAATACCCGGAACTACATCAGCTAATGATGATACTGCCGCAGGGCTTCCATTTAATGTTGCAAGTTATTTTTTGGTTAATATTACGGGAATTGGAAATCAAATGTTTTTTCAGTTTGCCGGAGATGCAACTAATTCAGAAATTATAGCTGAGGCAGGAGTAGCAGGTGGTGCGACTGCGCCAAGTTTTACCGTAGTGATAACAAAAGTTGCTTAATAAAAATTATATTTAAAAAAAGGAATTGGGATGAAAAATAAATTTTTAATATTTCTGCTTATTTCTATTCCATTTTTTTATGGTGCAAATTTCCAAAATCTTAAGGGCCAAAATAACCAAAATGTTGATTCTTCATTTGGGCAAGGCTCTGGTTATGTTACAACTCAAAATTCTCAAGGTATGTATATCAATAGAATAAGAATTCAAAGTGATGGCAAAATTGTGGCAGTTGGTTATACACAAAACCCAAATACTCAAGCAATTATTGTAAGATATAATACTAATGGAACTATTGATACAACATTTGGAACAAATGGAATAATAACAGCAAACATCGGTTCAACTTTATCAACTACAGAACTTAGAAATATTGCAATTCAATCGAATGGAAATATTGTTGTTGCCGGGTATACTGCAGATGTCAATTCAAAGTGTATGGCATTAATTGCAAGGTATACATCTGCTGGTGCGCTGGATACAACATTCAATTCTCCCAACGGTTATATAACTGCAGTTGCTGGCGAAGGCTCTTTAATTAATTCGGTTATGATCCAGTCAAATGGTAATATTATTGTCAGCGGGGTTGCGGTGTTTGGCGGATATTCTAACGCATTAATTACAAGATACACATCTGCAGGAGTAATTGATTCAACTTTTGGCACCGGTGGAGTTGTAACAGCGATAGTTGGAGCGGGTACAAGCATTACTTCATCTGCTTTGGATTCTTCAGGTAACATTTTAATTGCCGGTAATTATAAATCAACATTGGGTGAGCAAATAATATTGGCGCGATACACTTCAGCCGGTGCGCTGGATACCACATTTAATTCTCCAAATGGTTATGTGACGAGTTTAATTGGTAATAGATCAGTTGCAAATAGTATCGCGATTGATTCATCAGGAAATATTTTAGTTGCAGGGTTTGCAAATGTTGCAAATGCTGATCAATTTGTAATTGAAAGATATACTTCAGCAGGTGTGCTAGACACCACATTTAATTCGCCAACTGGTTACATTACGAGTTTGGCTGGGAACGCTTCGCGAGCAAATGATATCGCAATTCAATCAACTGACGGGAAAATTGTTATTGGCGGTTATATAAATTATTTTATAGATGAAGCAACAATTGCAAGATTTAACACTAATGGAACTTCTGACACAACTTTTGGAAATGGTGGAGTTATTTCTTTGGCAATTGGAAATGGTTCAAGAATTAATGGAATTGCAATTCAATCTTCTGATGGCAGAACAGTTGTGGGTGGTTATGAAAAAGATCCCTCAACAAATGAGCAATTTGGTCTTGTCTCTAGATTTAATAAAAATAATACAGATTATATTGTTATTTCAAGTATTGCTTCCACAATAAGCACAAAAATTCCAGCAGTAACAGGATACGCTTCATTAACTGGCGCAACTGTTTCAGTTTTAGTAAATGGAACTCTATTTGCGACCGGTACAACTGACCCTGTAACAACGGGTTGGAATATTGGAAATACAAGTGTTTTACCAGTTGGTACAAATACAATTTTGGCAAATTTGAGTTTGACTGGCGCAACAATAGTAGGTGATGAAATTGAATTTACTGTTGTTGATAATTTAGGAGAAGATTCTGTTTTGGTTTATAGCACAGCTACACAAACTTTAACGGGTGCAAATACTGCAACAAATATTACATTTAATAATGCTCCAATTTTAAATACGTGGCAAAGTAATGGAACTAATACATTAACATGCAAAAAAGCAGGAAAATATTTAATTACTTATTATATTTTGGGAAATAATACTAGTGCAGTAACGAGTGCCACTATTACAGCAAGAATTACGCAAAATGGAACTGAAATTGCGGGTTCACAAACAGGTGAAATTTTGGCAGCGAGTGATTTTAAATTATTAACAAGTGGTGTGATTGTTAATGCTAATGCAAATGATACAATAGTTTTTCAATTTGCCGGCAGCGCAACAACTGTTCAGCTCGCTCCAACGGGAATTGGATCAACTTTAGTAAGCGCTAAGGCAAGTATAATAAGATTGTCTTGAAAATAATTTTATATGTTTGTTTTAAATACAATTTTAGTCATTATTAATTTGTTATTTTCCCATTTATAATCAATTGGAAAAATAATAATTTTGTGATTGCCAATTAATTCTGCAACTTTTGCAAAAAAAGATTGTGATCTGATTAAAATATCACATTGCGCCACATTATAAAGATCTTGGGCAATTCTTTCTTTGTGAGATAAATTTCTATTATCTTGATAATGAAAAGTAATATTATTTTTATTTACATTTTTTTTAATTTTTTCAACCAAAATTAAAGGATCTTTATCATCTGTAAAAATTTGAACATGCAAAAGGCAATCTTTTAAATAATCTGAAAGTTTTGTTAATTGATCTATATAAAATTGGTTTGGCGGGCACCTGGTTGGCCATATTAAATCTTGATGTCTTACTTGAGTATCAAAATTTCTCTCATTTTTTTTTAAATAATAATTTTGGTTGTGGTCTTTGATTGAACCATCAGGTAATCTTTCATACGTATCCCAATTAAATGGATAGTAATTATAATTTTCATCATAAATAATTTGTGATTTATCATAATTAAATTCCTGTTGCGAAAATAAAACTCCATCATTGTAAATTCCGCCGCCAGTTCCTTTTCTTATATGAATGGCCACGGTTAGAATATTTTCTGGAAATAAAAATCTTGTAGGTTGGATTTTGAAACTAAGATCTTTTTTTAAAATATTAATCCAATCTTGATTGGTAAAATTTATCTTAGTTAATACATTTGTATATAAAACGGTTTCTTTATTGAAATTCTGTTGAAAAATTTCATATTCATCTTCAATAGAAACAAAATTGTATTTTTCAATGATGGATTTTTCAAATTCTTTTTTAAGTTTTTTAATTTCTGCATCATTTTTTGCATTGAAAATAAATTTAGTTTTTATTTTTGAATTTTCTATTTTTTGTTCTAATGTATGCAGCAAAAATAAGTCTGAATATTCAAACGGCTGATAATAAAATGGAATGTTATATTTTAATGTTAAAATTTTTGCTAGACAATAAATTATAACATTTTCTCCAAATTGAGAACCAAGTGCATTGGTAATAATAATATCATTTTTTATTACTAAATTTATTAATGAAAATAAAAAAATTAATATAAATTTTAATTGCTTCATATTGTAAAAATTTTAAGTTTAAACATAATTTTGACATCTTTTTTTTTTATGCATAGCTTGACATTAATGTTTATTTTAAAAAAAAAGGAGAATCTATGATTCAAAAGTTTCAGAAAAAATTTTTTACAATTTTGTTGCTGACCGCTTTAAATTTATCAGCAACTATTGATTATCTTGATACGACATTTGGGCCCAATGCAAATGGAATTGTAACTACAATTTTAAATACTTCATCATCCATTGGTGGGATAACAACAAATGCAAGCGGACAAATAATTGCAGTGGGTTCTACTTATATAAATAATGTTCAAAATTTAGTTGCTGCAAGATACAATTCAAACGGAGCTATAGATACTACTTTTGCAACTAGCGGTGTATTTACATCATTGGCAAATTCAACTTCTGCAGTTGCTAATGCAGTGACGGTTGATAGCAGTAGTAGAATAATCATCGTTGGTGGAAATGCAAATGCAGTTGTGGTGATTCGTTTAACAACAACAGGCGTACTTGATTCAACATTTGGAACAGGTGGTATAGTAACACTTACCCCTGGCGGAAATGTAGGGGAAGCAAGTTCGGTTATAATTGATGCCAATGGAAAAATTTTGATTTGCGGTGCATCAAATAGCCAAATGCTTATAGCTAGATTTAATACAAACGGAACAATAGATACAACATTTAACACCACAGGATATAATTTAGTAACGGTAAATGGTAATGATACAGGTAATTCTATAACTATTGATCAAAATGCAAAAATAGTGATTGGCGGTTCAACAATTGGTGGTGGTGGAACAAATTTCTCAATTGTTAGATTAACAAGCGCAGGTGTGGTTGATACAACATTTGGCACAAGTGGTTCAGTTGTAACACAAATTCCAAGTGAAAATAATAATTCAGTTCAATCAATTATGATTGATTCCTCAAATCGTATAATTGCAGCGGGTTATGGCAGTGTTCCCGGAACAAATGCAGTCTTTGCATTGGCGCGTTATTCAAATGCCGGCGTAATAGATACAACTTTTGGCACGGGCGGCACAGGAATAGTAACAACTTCAATTGGTGTAGTGGCACAAATATTTGGTGCAACACTAGATCAAAGTGGAAATATATTTACTGCAGGACTTTCAGATAATCAAGTTGCCGCAGCAAGATATACACCAAACGGATCACTCGATACAACTTTTGGCATTAGTGGGATTATAACAACAACCGTTAATTCTAATGGTTCACAAATGAATGCTGTAACAGTTCAAGCATCTGATGGCAGAGTTGTTGCAGGAGGTTTTGAAACATTAGATGTAAATACCGGGGATCAAGCTTTTGCATTAATAAGATACAATAAAAATAATACTGATTTTGTTAATATAACAAGTATAGCCAATAACGGTTCAGTTAATACAAAAATTCCTGTTGTTTCCGGTACATCCAGTGGAACAACAAGCCCTCAAGCATCAGTACAGGTTATAGTTAATGGTGTAACATTAACTACCGTGAATACAGATTCTTCCGGAAATTGGAATGCTGGTAACACTAATGTACTTCCAGTTGGATTAAATACAATTCAGGTAAATTTAATTATCAGTTCAGTTGTAGTTGTTTCACATGTAACTTTATTTACTGTAATAGATAACTTAGGTGAGGATGCTGTTTTTGCATATAATTCAACAAGTCAAACAAAAACAACTTCAACATTTACATCTCTTCCATTTAATAATTTAGTACTTGGTACATCAGGGAGCGGATCAGTTGGAACTTGGGCATATAATAGTGGCACAAATACATTTACCTGTAATAAATCCGGTAGATATCAACTTACTTACCACGGTTGTGGAGGATTAACAGCTGTTGGTTCTGGAGCTACTGCAATTAACGTTGCAACAGCTCTATTTATTAATGGATCAGAATATTTAGGAAGCGAAAATAATTCAAATATTGATGTATTAACTGTAAGTTCTGTTACAAATATTTTGGCAAAAGGTTTAGTTAAGGATTTAAATGCAGGAGATACAATTACTCTTCAATACGGTATTACAATTACTGGTTCTACTTCTACTTACGCTCCTGGTTTAATTGTTAACCCAAATTCTTCCGGTACGCAGAATGCATATTCAATTGCAATTATGAGAATTAGCTAATTTAATTTGGAGCTACAAGCTTATGTTTGTAGTTCCTTTTTTTAAGGAAATATTTTATGATTCAAAAAAAAAATAAAAAACAAAAAATATTATTGATATTTAATATTTTTTTTAATTTTTTTACTTTTTCAAACGCAACAATAGATTTTTTAGATACAACTTTTGGCGCAAATGCAAATGGAATTGTAACAACGAATATCGGTGCATCTGCAAAAATTAATAGTATTACTATTGATTCTCTTTTTAAGATAATTGCTGCAGGTTATAATGTAACTCCAAATAACATACAAAATTTAATTGTGGCACGTTATCTTTCAAATGGAACTTTAGATAATGTTTTTGGAACAAATGGAATTGTCACAACAGCTTCTGGCTTATCTTCACCTGTTGCTAATGCTGTTACAACGGATGCAAGTGGCAACATTGTGGTTGTTGGTTCAACGATTGTTTCCTCAGTAAATAATTTATTAGTAATTAGGTATCTTCCTACAGGCCAACTCGATTTAAATTTTGGAACCGGTGGTAAAGTTATAAAATTAGTTGGAACCAGCGTAGTTGGAAATTCGGTAGTCGTAGACAGTAATGGAAAAATCGTAATTGCATGCACATCCGTAATTAGTTCAAAAGATAATCTTACAGTTGTTCGTTTAAATTCTAACGGAACCGTTGATTCTACTTTTGGAACAGCCGGTGTGAAATCAATTACTGCTGGAAATGGATACACAGGCAATTCAATAAAAATTGATGTAAATGCAAAAATTGTAGTAGGTGGTTCTGCAATTATTTCTACTGGATCAAATTTGTTACTTGCTCGTTTGAATGCTATAAATGGCGCCGCAGATACCACATTTGGCACTAACGGCGTTGTTACAACGGCAATTGCAGGTAATTCTACAAGTGTTATAAATTCAATTTCAATTGATTCTTCAAATAAAATTGTTGCGGGTGGATATGCGGGAAGTAGTACTGTAAGTAATTTTACGGTTGCGCGCTATAACACAAATGGAACACTTGATACTTCATTTGCTACAAATTTAAGCGGAATTCAAATTAACCCAATTGGTTCTAATTCGCAAATAGATTCAGTTGCCATTGATTTAAATTCTAAAATTGTGGCAGGTGGATTTTCAGATTATACTTTTGCGCTTGCAAGATATAATATCAATGGATCATTGGATACTACTTTTGGAAATTCTGGAGTATTATTAACTTCAATTGGAAATAAATCTCAAATAAATTCAATTAAAGTTCAAGGTTCAGATGGTAGAATTATTGCGGCTGGTTTTGAAAATGATTTGGTAACAAACAATCCTCAATTTGCGCTCGTAAGATATAATAAAAACAATACTGATTTTATTAATATTACAAGTTTGATTGATAACAGTATTATTGACACAAAAACTCCAATTGTTTCCGGTACATCATCAGGATCAAATGCACAAGTTCAAGTTCTAACCAATGGCAATTTAATTAAAACTGTTTCAACAGATGTGAATGGAAATTGGGATGCAGGAATAACAAATATTTTGCAACCTGGTTTAAACGTAATAAGAGTAAATTTAGTTGTAAATTCACAAATTGTTATATCGCATGTTAGCAATGTAACAATATTAGATAATTTTAGTGATGACGCATTATTTGTTTATGGCTCACAATCACAAACTTCAGCAACTTCTTCATACTCCCCGATTCCTTTTGATAATTTGGTAAGATTAGGAACTTGGACATATTCAAATTCAAAGTTTAAATGCAATCAAGCGGGAGCTTATTTAATACAATATACTGCAAATGCAGGAGTTAGTGAAAACATTACTACAATCGATATTGGAACAAATATTGCAATCAATTCAATTGAATATTTAGGAAGTGAATCAAATGCAGGAATTGATTTTGGGACCAATTTAACAAAAACTTTAACAAGAAGTTTTGTAAAACAAATGAATTCTGGTGATTTATTAACATTTAATTTGGCTGTAAATATTTCAGGCGGTGGCTCAGGATTTACTGCAGGATTAATGCAAGATCCAAACGCAGTTGGCACGCAACCTGTTTATTCATTAACAATTACAAGAATTTCATAAGAAAATAAAGCCCGGTTTTACCGGGCTTTTTAATATAAAAAACATGATTTTAGATATGTATTTTTTATTTGTTACAAAAATTTTGTTAACAATATTTGCTGCAATTTTAATTCCTGTTTATTGGAAAAATTATGGACCAACTAATTTTTTGTGGTTGTCGGATATAAGTTTATTTTTAACTTTGTTTGCTCTTTGGGTTAATTATTCATTATTTACAAGTATAGCAATGGTTGGAATTTTTCCGTTTGAATTGGCTTGGAATTTAGATTTTTTTCTTCATTTATTTACCGGAAAAAATTTAATACATATTGCAGATTACATGTTTGAAAGAAAATATTCTTTATTTTTAAAATCACTTTCTTTATTTCATGTAATTTTGCCGCCATTGTGGATTTTTTTGCTTTATAAATTTGGTTACAACCAAAATGCTTTTTTATATTCGATATTTTTAATTTGGATTATTTTAATTTTGACTTATTTATTTACTGATCCAAAGAAAAATATAAATTGGGTTTTTATGCCGAAAATAAATCATTGGAAAATTTCTGAATTTATTTGGTTGATAATTTTAATGATAGGTTTTCCTATTTTTGTTTTTTTACCAATGCATGTAATTTTAAAAAGAATTTTTTAGCATTTGCTTTTATAAAAAAAATATATAGATTTTTTGGTTATAAAATTAAGTAGTAATGTCTTTATGAAATCTTATAAAATTCTTTTATTTTTAATTTTAATAATAAATTCTTTTTCTATTTCTTCGGAACTATCAAAGAATGACGGTAGCCAAAAAGAAAATGAACTTGAACAACTTTTCAATGACTGTCTTACAAGACAATATCCTTACAACAAACTAGTGATTGATCAAGGCAGCGAGGAAATTAAAAAGAATTTACAAGTCAATGGTAATCAAGTCATATTAGGAAATTTAACAGTTGGTGGCACAATTTCAAATGGTAGCTGTTCCTCTCCTAAAATTAATTCCGGATCGTCAACGGGAACTACAGGAACAACCGGATCGCCAGGACTTTCTGGAGCAACAGGAACGACTGGCACAACTGGTTCAAGTGGTACAACAGGAATAACTGGCTCAACCGTCACTGGAAATACTGGAAGCACAGGCACAACAGGAGATCCAGGAACAACTGGAACAACTGGAACGCCTGGTACGACTGGATTTGGTATAACTGGAACAACAGGGACAACTGGATCAACTGGAACTAGTGGTACAACTGGAGATACAGGAATAACCGGAGATACTGGTTTGGATGGTTCTTTGGGTACTATTGGAACTCCTGGCGCAGCAATTACTGGAGCAACCGGAACAACCGGAACTACGGGAGATACAGGAAGTACAGGACAGACTGGAGACACAGGTTCTACCGGAATGACAGGGGCAACAGGAACAACTGGATCTGTTGGGTATACAACTACCGGTTCAACTGGAACAACCGGAACTTCATTTACCGGGACAACTGGTGCAACAGGTTTTACAGGTTCGTTTGGCTTTACGGGAACCACTGGAACAACTGGAACAACCGGATTATCTTTTACTGGAACAACAGGAACAACAGGCACACCAATTACCGGGACAACCGGTTCGACCGGGGATACTGGAATTACCGGATTGACGGGATCAACAGGAACTTCTGGTATACAAGGTTTATCATTTACGGGAACAACAGGAACAACAGGAACAAATGTTACCGGTGCAACTGGAGCAACGGGCGATACAGGATCTACGGGATTAACCGGTGCAACTGGAACTACGGGTTCAATTGGATATGTATTTACAGGAACAACAGGAACAACAGGAACAAATGTTACCGGTGCAACTGGAGCAACGGGCGATACAGGGTCTACGGGATTAACCGGTGCAACTGGAACTACAGGTTCAATTGGTTACGTATTTACAGGAACAACAGGAACAACTGGAACAAATGTAACTGGAACAACTGGAGCAACGGGTAATACAGGGTCTACTGGATTAACCGGTGCCACTGGAACTACAGGTTCAATCGGTTATGTATTTACAGGAACGACAGGAACAACGGGAATTAATGTTACTGGTTCGACAGGAATAACCGGTAACAGTGGATCTACAGGATTTACTGGAACTACAGGTTCTAGTGGATCGACAGGTTCTACTGGAAATACTGGATTAACTGGTATTACTGGTTCATTAATAACGGGAACAACCGGAACTGAAGGAACGACGGGAACAATTGGGACACCAGGAACAACAGGAACTCAAGGAACTATGGGATTTAATAGTGTAACAGGAGAAACAGGAACTACTGGTTCGACTGGAATCGGGCAAACTGGTTCAACTGGAACAACGGGATTAGTCGGAACATTGGGAACTTTTGGGACATCAGGAAGTACTGGTCCAACTGGAGCGACGGGAACAACTGGAGTAACTGGAACATTTTCCACCGGAACAACTGGAACGACTGGTTTAACGGGAACTCAAGGAAATTTAGGAACTTTTGGTACGACTGGAAGTACCGGTCCAACAGGACCGACGGGAACAACTGGAACTTCTGGAACTAATACGACAGGAAGTTCAGGAAGTACTGGTGCATCTGGTATCACAGGTTCAACGGGAAATACTGGTTCTACAGGTTCTACTGGTTCTACTGGTTCTACCGGAACAACTGGAACAACTGGAACATTTGTAACTGGCACAACTGGAACTACTGGCATGATAGGAAATATGGGAACTTCCGGATTTACTGGCTCAACAGGTTCAACTGGTTCAACAGGCGATACGGGTTCAACTGGAAGTACAGGAATTTCAACCACAGGATCAACTGGAATTACAGGAACTACAGGTTCAACAGGAAGTACAGGATTTAGTGGCTTCACTGGCACAACTGGAACAACTGGGGATACGGGACTGACAGGAATAACCGGATTTTCAGGATCGACAGGTTTTACCGGAGCCACAGGCACAACTGGTTTAACCGGAACTACGGGTTTTACTGGAATATTTGGTTCATCAGGATTCACAGGTTTTACAGGATTTATTGGTGCAACAGGTTTTACGGGATTGACAGGAACAACCGGATCTGCTGGTTCAGCAGGTACAACCGGAGTTACTGGTTTTACAGGATCAACTGGAACAACTGGAGCAACTGGAGCAACTGGAACAACTGGAACAACCGGTTCAGTTGGAACAACTGGATTTACTGGTTCTACAGGATTTACTGGCTCAACGGGTTCAACTGGACAGACCGGTCTAACCGGTTCAACTGGATCAACGGGAACAACAGGAAGTGCAGGTTCACTTGGAACAATAGGAGCTTCAGGATCCAGTGGTTCAAGTGGAACAACAGGTCCAACTTTAAATGATTCTCCTTTTGCATTTAACCCACAAATTGATCCGGTTTCTAGACAAATTAATTGGTCAATTGGAGCATCTCAGGGAATTAATACAATTTTAACTACTAACAGGACTTATAATAGAATTTATGGAAAATTTGTTGCATCAAATACAAATCAAAATATTTTTTCTGTAGAAAAAAATAAATTAAATTTATGGATTGCTGGTGGAGGTACATCAGGAACGACACTTTATTATAGTTCCGACGGAATAAATTGGATTGCAGTCCCTAGCTCACCTTTCACATCTCAAGTAAATTTTATTGCGTGGAATGGGATAAGATTTGTTGCTTGTGGTCAGGGAACACATACTTTAGCATATAGTTCTGATGGAATAAATTGGACTGCCGTGAGTTCTTCACCATTTTCAATTGCAGGGTTTGCTGCTGTTTGGAATGGAACAATTTGGGTAGCAGTTGGCCAAGGCACAAACACAATTGCTACAAGTTTTGACGGAATTACGTGGACTCCTGTTCCAGGATCGACTTCAATTTTTTCTTCAAATGGACGAGGGATATCTTGGAATGGTTCACTTTTTGTAGCAGTTGGAACGGGTACAAATGCTATTGCAAGAAGCAGTGATGGAATTAATTGGACAGGAGAAGGCACTTCTGTTTTTTCTGCTGGTGGACAAGTAACATGGAATGGAATTAGATGGGTAGCTGTGGGACAAGGTACAAATACGATTGCATATAGTTCTGATGGAATAAACTGGACTGGTTTGGGGCTTATTATTTTTAATATTGGAACTTGCATTGCCTGGAATGGCACAGTTTTTGTTGCAACTGGAGAACCTGGCGGAGGCTTGACCAATACAATGGCATATAGTTTTGATGGTATTACTTGGTCGACGGCAACAAATCCTCCTTCAACATCAATTTTTTCAACAAATGGTTGGGGCGTTTCATGGAATGGAAATAGATTTGTTGCAGCTGGTGAGGGAACAAATACATTAGCTTATAGTGCCGACGGAATAAACTGGACTGCAGTACCAAATTCATTATCACTTTTTGCAAAATATGCAGTTTCAACATGCTATTCAGCAATGGGCAGTTATCAACTTCTTGCAAAATCCCAATGGGTTGCATTGGGAAGTGGTTCTAATACTACTGCAAATAGCGCAAATGGAATAACAGGTTGGAATTTACAAGGAACTACTGGAACATTTTCCGGAACTGGATTTGCTGCCGCGTGGAATGGGCAATATTGGGTTGCTCTGGGACAAGGTGGGCGAACGATTGTATATTCTACCGGGCCTAATGGTTTTGGATGGGTTACGGGTCAAACCGGAGTTTTTACAACATCAGGAAATGCAATTGCGTGGAATGGAAAAATGTTTGTAGCCGGAGGCCAAGGTACAAATACGCTTGCATATAGTTTTGATGGAATAACATGGACAGCAGCAGTAAGTCCATTTTCAACTGCTTGTTTTGGAGTTGCATGGAATGGATCAATGTGGATTGCAGTTGGAAGTGGAACAAATACAATTGCAAGAAGTAGTGATGGAATAAATTGGATAGGTGAAGGAATTTCAATTTTTTCAACTGAAGGAAGAGCTGTTGCATGGAATGGATCAATTTGGGTTGCAGTTGGAAGTGGAACAAATACAATTGCAAGAAGTAGTGATGGAATAAATTGGATAGGTGAAGGAATTTCAATTTTTTCAACTGAAGGATTTGGAGTTACGTGGAATGGGGTGAAATTTGTTGCAGTTGGAAGTGGAACAAATACGATTGCATATAGTTCGGATGGTATTAATTGGACTGGTTTAGGAACTATAGTTAGTTCAACAGGAACTGCGTTTTCAACACAAGGTAATGGTGTTGCATGGGATGGAACAAAATTTGTCGCAGTAGGACAAGGAACAAATACTATTGCATGGAGTTTAGATGGCATAAAGTGGATTGGAGAAGGAGCAGCAACATTTACGTCTGCTGGTATTGGTATTGCAACTACAAATGATTATCGTGCAAGAATGCCAGTATTATTGCCAACTACTGGAATAAATTTAGCTCAGGAAGATGTGATAACTGTGACGGCACCCCCATTTTTTGATGGTTCGCTGACGAGAGCAAGTGTAACTTTAGGAAATTAATGCGCAAAATTTTAATAAAAATTTTATTGCTTTTTACAATTTATTTTTCCTCTTTTGTCTCTTGTTCAGAAATTGATAATAAAGATGAAAAAATTACAAGAGGTGTTTACAACAATTTGACTGTTTATCAAGGCAATGTTCAGATAAATCAAAATTTACAGGTAAATGGAAATGAAGTTATTTTAGGAAATTTACTTGTGGGCGGAACAATCAGTGTTGGTTTTTGCACAGGGATTTTTCCAATTAAAGGAACAAAAGGTACAACTGGTTCTACCGGGACAACAGGTTCACAAGGTGACACGGGAACAACAGGTTCAACTGGTATAGGTCAAACAGGTACAACTGGTTCAACTGGATTTGCAACAGATGGAACAACTGGATCAACGGGTACCACAGGAACTACAGGCACAACGGGTGATACAGGAACTACTGGTTCAAGTGGATTTGGATCCACAGGATCAACTGGTACTACAGGTGATACCGGTTTCACAGGTTCAGTTGGATCTGATGGCCTTGAAGGCACTACTGGTTTCACAGGTTCTACCGGTACAACGGGATCAACAGGTTATGGTTCAACTGGTTCAACTGGAGATACTGGAATTGGCGCTATAGGATTAACAGGGACTTTAGGATTTTTCGGTAATGTTGGAATTAATGGGACAACGGGAGCAACTGGATTTACTGGTGAAACTGGTACTACTGGTTCAACCGGGACAACTGGCCAAACCGCTACAACAGGAACTATGGGAACTACTGGATTAACGGGTTCCATTGGAACTACAGGTTCTACCGGTGCAACTGGTTCGACTGCTTTTGGAATGTCAGGGACAACTGGTTCAACAGGTGATTTTATAACCGGGACAACCGGTACAAACGGGACTTTTGGATTTATAGGTTTGCCTGGTTCAATTGGCTCTTCAGGGTCTACAGGTTTTGGAGCAACCGGAACAACAGGTTCTTCAGGAATTTTTACAACTGGCACTACAGGAACTATTGGTTCAATTGGAAATCAGGGTCAACACGGAACATCAGGAATATCAGGGTCTACAGGTTTTGGGGCAACCGGAACAACAGGTTCTTCAGGAATTTTTACAACCGGCACTACAGGAACTGTTGGTTCAATTGGAAATCAGGGTCAAGGCGGAACATCAGGGACATCAGGGTCTACAGGCTTTGGGGCGACAGGAACAACTGGATCATCAGGAATTGTTACAACTGGTACCACAGGAACTATTGGTTCAATTGGAAATCAGGGACAAGGCGGAGCCTCAGGAACATCAGGGTCTACAGGTTTTGGAGCCACTGGAACAACCGGATCATCAGGAATTGTTATAACTGGCAGTTCAGGAAACACAGGATCAACTGGCTCAACAGGACATACCGGAGATACTGGAACTACTGGTTCTACTGGAATAGCAATTACTGGAACAACTGGAACGACAGGATTTGCATCATCAGGATTCTCAGGCCAGACGGGAACAACTGGTTCTTCGGGTATAACTGGAACAACTGGTACAACTGGAACTACCGGTAATGGAATGACTGGAAGTACGGGAACTACAGGTTTTTCAACAAGCGGCTTCTCAGGAACTACTGGATTTACAGGTTCTACAGGGTTTACAGGAACTACAGGAACATCGGGGATTGCAGGTTTTGGTTCTACAGGAAGTACCGGTTCAACAGGAATTGGCTCAACAGGAACAATTGGTTCTACTGGAAATAGCGGATTTACAGGGACTTCGGGAACCACAGGTACATCTGGGATTCAAGGCTTTGGTAATACCGGATCTACCGGATCAACTGGAATAGCAACAACTGGAACGACTGGATCAAACGGAACAATTGGCTTTTCAGGAATTGATGGAAATTTTGGTTTTAGTGGTACTACAGGCATAAATACAATGGGTAGTACAGGTTCTTCCGGAATAGCATCAATTGGAACAACAGGATCAACAGGTTTTACCGGATCAACGGGAACTTCGGGATCAACTGGATTTACAGGTAACGTAACTAATGGAATGACCGGTTCCACTGGTCCAACTGGATTTACGGGGTCAACAGGTGATACTGGTTCAACAGGATTGACAGGATCAAGCGGATCTACTGGATCTACAGGAAATACTGGCTCAACCGGATTGAATACGACTGGATATTCTGGAAATACAGGGTCTACAGGATCTGTTGGAACGATTGGAACTTTTGGTTTTACTGGTTCTATAGGTAGTACAGGATTTACAGGTTTTACTGGTTCAACAGGACAAACGGGAAGTACAGGATCAACTGGTTTTCAAGGATCTAATGGCAATTCGGGTTTTACAGGATTTACTGGTATTACCGGTTCGACAGGACTAACAGGCCAAACAGGTTCTACGGGAATTTCTAATAATGGTACTACTGGATCTACAGGGTCGACAGGCAATAAGGGAACAACAGGAACTTCAGGAATAAGTACAACTGGAACAACAGGTACTACTGGTTCTCAAGGTAGTACCGGGCAAATTGGCACAACTGGAACAACTGGAAGTGCTGGTTCTTTAGGTTCAGTTGGACCATTAGGATCTTCGGGAATAACTGGTCCTCCTGCTAATGCTTCTTTATTTAATTTTCAACCTCAATTTGACCCATCTTCAAAAGAAATACCGTATACAATTGGTGCAAATTATTTAGGCGTTAATACATTGCAAACAACTAATAGGACTTACAATAATATTTATGGTGAATTTATTGCATCAAATACAAATCAGAACATTTTTACTGTTGAAAAAAATAAATTAAATTTGTGGTTAGCGGGATTTAATAGTTCAACAAATAACATAGCATCTAGTTTAGATGGTATTAATTGGATTACTGGCGTACAATCAAATTTTTCAACTAAAGTTGATACTATTACATGGAATGGAATAATGTTTGTTGCTGGAGGGCAAGGAACGAATGTTCTTACATATAGTTTTGATGGCATAAATTGGACAGCTTCAGCAAATGGCAATTCATTATTTGGTATAGTTGTTGCAGTAGCCTGGAATGGCACGATGTTTGTTGCAGGAGGTATCGGCACGAATACTCTTGCGTATAGTCTCGATGGAATAAATTGGACAGCTTCTGCAAATGGAAATTCAATATTTTCATCAGAGGTATCAGGGGTTGCTTGGAATGGATCAATGTGGGTTGCAGTTGGAAAAGGCGCTAGTAATACAACAGCTTATAGTTTTGATGGCATACATTGGATAGGATCGGGATCTATTTTTTCAACTACTGGTTTTGGTGTGGTATGGAATGGAACAATTTGGGTGGCAGTCGGACAAGGAACTAATTCAATTGCAATGAGTACAAATGGAATTAATTGGACGGGCGAGGATCTTACAATTTTTGCAACTGCGGGATTTGGTGTTTCATGGGATGGAACTTTATTTGTTGCTGTTGGCCAAGGAACAAATACTATTGCGTATAGTTATGATGGAATAAATTGGACAGGTTTAGGAACAGCAATTTTCTCAACTGCGGGTAATGCGGTATTTTGGAATGGAAATAGATTTGTGGCTGTAGGTCAAGGAACTAATTCAATTGCTTATAGTAATGATGGAATCCATTGGCAGGCATCAAATTCTTCTACATCTATTGGTAGTGATGGTCTTGCAGTAACGTATTCGACCATGGGAAGTTATGCATTAATCGCAAAATCTCAATGGGTTGCATTAGGAAGTGCCGGTGGTGGAAATACAATTGCAAATAGCTCAGATGGTACAACAGGTTGGGCAGGACAAGGCACGGGTATTTTTACTACACAAGGAAATGGTGTTGCCTGGAACGGTCAATATTGGGTTGCTGTTGGCCAAGGGACAAATACTATTGCTTATACAACAGGTCCAAATGGAACTGGTTGGAAGGGATTGGGAGCATCAACATTTACTACGCAAGGAAATGCAGTTGCATGGAATGGAAAAATGTTTGTAGCCGGCGGACAAGGTACAAATACACTTGCATATAGTTTTGATGGAATAAATTGGAATCCATCTGCAAATGGAAATTCAATATTTACTACGTCGGTATTGGGTGTTGCATGGAATGGTTCAATCTGGGTTGCAGTAGGAAGCGGAACAAATACTATAGCTTGGAGTTCAGATGGAATAAATTGGAACGCATCTGCCAATGGAAATTCAATATTTACAACAGGATTTGGTATTGCGTGGAATGGTTTAATTTGGGTTGCAGTGGGAAGCGGAACAAATACTATAGCTTGGAGTCCAGATGGAATAAATTGGAATGGTGAAGGCGCAACTATTTTTACAAATCATGGAATTGGAATTGCATGGAATGGCGTTAGATTTGTTGCTGTAGGTCAAGGTACGAATGCGATAGCGTATAGTTCTAACGGAACCAGTTGGACAGGTCTTGGAGCAATTTTTTCAACACGAGGAAATGCTGTTGCGTGGGATGGGACAAAATTTGTTGCGGTTGGGCAAGATTTACAAGACATTAAGTATAGTCAAAATGGCATAAATTGGACAACATCAGTTCCTACTGGAGCTGGACCATTTCCTGGTGGAAGCGCAGGTGGTTTTGCAATTGGAACGACAAATAATATTAGAGGAAGAATGATTGCATATTTACCAACAACAGGAATTAATTTGGCCGCTGAAGATGTTTTATCTGCAATGGCGCCTCCATTTTATGATGCATCATTAACCAGAGCTTCAATAACAGTTGGAAATTAGTTATGAAAAATATTATTAAATATCATTTATTTTTTTTATCAATTAATTTTATGTTTTCATCTGAATTGCAAAAAAATGAAGATTTAATTAATAAAAGTTTTCAACAAAATTTAAATGAAGTTATAAGAGGCGGTGTTTATAACAATTTATTAATTTACGAAGGAAGTGAATTAATAAAACAAAATTTGCAAGTTGATGGAAATGAAGTTATTTTGGGAAATTTATTGGTTGGTGGAACCATTAATGGCATGGTTTCAGTTGGTGGAACAGGTGCAACTGGAACAACTGGTACAACAGGTTCATCAGGAGGTATTGGCACAACTGGTACGACTGGGTTTGCAGCTTTAGGCACAACCGGATCGACTGGTCAAACTGGAACAACTGGTTCAACCGGTACAACTGGACAAACAGGAGTAACGGGCTCAACTGGTAGTAATCAAACTGGTTCAACTGGAATTGGTATTACAGGATCTACCGGCAATTCCGGATTATCAATAATCGGAACAACAGGAACAACCGGAACAACCGGATCAACAGGATCAACAGGATCAACTGGAGATACTGGAGCAACAGGAGTAGGGATTACCGGAACTATTGGTTTTTTGGGATTTGCAACCGTAGGAACTACAGGATCAACTGGATCATCCGGATCAACTGGATTTTCAGGTTTTACTGGTTCAACAGGAGCAACAGGTATACCAATTACAGGAAGTTCTGGTTCAACAGGAAGTTCAACAACGGGTATTTCAGGAACCGTTGGTTCAACTGGAATAACAGGAACATCTGGAACAATTGGAGTAGCTGGAACAGATGCAGTCGGAACAACTGCTACAACTGGTCAAACGGGAAATTCTACAACAGGAACAACCGGTACAACAGGTTTTAGTGGAACAACAGGAACAACCGGAACGACAGGATCAACCGGTGATACCGGAATTGCAATTGCAGGCTCAACTGGTCAAACGGGAAATTCTACAACAGGAACAACCGGTACAACAGGTTTTAGTGGAACAACAGGAACAACCGGAACGACAGGATCAACCGGTGATACCGGAATTGCAATTGCAGGCTCAACAGGTCAAACTGGGAATTCCTCAACAGGAACAACAGGAACAACGGGTTTTAGTGGAACAACTGGTTTTACTGCTACAACAGGATCTACTGGTGATACCGGAACAGCAACTATAGGCACAACTGGGCAAACTGGAAATTCAACAACAGGAACAACTGGATCTACAGGTTTCAGTGGAACAACGGGTTTTACCGGTTCAACAGGATCTACTGGAGATACAGGAATAGCAACTATAGGTACAACGGGGCAAACTGGAAATTCAACAACAGGAACAACTGGATCTATCGGTTTTAGTGGAACAACGGGTACAAATGGGTCTGTTGGATTTACTGGAGAAAGTGGTATTGCTACTACAGGAACAACTGGATCTACAGGAGATACCGGATCAACAGGCTCAACAGGATTTACGGGCCAAACAGGTGATACAGGTTTTGCGGGAACGACAGGAGCCACGGGTCCAACTGGCGCGGGTATTTTAGGTTTGTCAGGATTTACCGGAACAACAGGCTCGACGGGAATCACAGGAATTACCGGACAAACTGGCGATACTGGGACGACGGGATCAACTGGAATTACGGGCTCAACCGGAATCGGAACGTCAGGAACCACTGGAACAACGGGAGGTAATTTTTCAGGTTCAACAGGAACAACCGGCTCAACTGGTCAAACTGGTGACACAGGTTTAACGGGAACAACTGGGTTTACCGGTTTTGGATTAACCGGATCAACTGGTTCTATTGGAAATACAACAACTGGTTCAACTGGTTTTACTGGTAATTCAGGAATGACTGGAACAACAGGCACAACTGGTTCAACCGGATTTACAGGAACTGCTGGGATTGTTGGGACAACTGGAACAACTGGTGGTAATACGACCGGTACGACTGGGCAAACGGGCGATACAGGACTAACGGGAATTTTCGGAACATCAGGTACCACGGGAACAACTGGAATTGTTGGAACAACAGGAACATCGGGTAATACGGGTTTAACAGGTTCTACAGGAACAATTGGTACTCAAGGTTTTAATGGAACTTTCGGAACTACAGGAACAATTGGGCAAAATGGAACTTTTGGAACTTCCGGAACTACAGGGACCACCGGTTTTACTGGAATTACTGGAACTTCAGGATCAACAGGATTTACGGGTACTACAGGATCAACAGGAAATTCCGGAAATACGGGAAATACAGGGACAACAGGTAGCATTGGCACTGCAGGAACTACGGGAACAACTGGATTTACAGGATTTACAGGCTCAACTGGGCAAACGGGTTTAACAGGTTTGACGGGCACAATTGGAACAGTTGGTTCAACGGGTTTGAGTGGAACGACCGGCTCAATCGGAACAACTGGATCAACCGGAATAACTGGATTTAGTGGAATTACAGGTTCAACGGGTTTTACGGGTTCAACCGGCACAACAGGAACTACGGGACAAAGTGGTTTTACAGGTAAAACAGGTTCTACGGGAATTACAGGTTCAACAGGTTCAACGGGTTTAAGCGGAACATCGGGCCTAACGGGAACATTAACTTCTGAAGTTTCTTTTAATTTTCAACCAAGTACAGATCCGACTTTCAAAGAATTTACATATGAAAATGGCGGAAATCCTTTTGGGACAAATACATATTTAACGACAGGAGTTACGTTTAATAGAATTAATGCAAAATTTATAGCATCAATAACGGGACAAAATATTTTTACTGTTGAGAAAAACAAATTAAATCTTTGGTCATTTGGAGGTGGTGGAACAAATTCATTAGCTTATAGCTTAGACGGGATAAATTGGACGTTAGTTCCAAATTCATCATCAATATTTAATAGTGCTTTTGGAATCGAATGGAATGGACAAAGATTTGTTGCTGTAGGGACTAGTCCTTTTACTATTGCAACTAGTGCAGATGGTATTAATTGGACCGGAGTAGCAAATTCAACAAGCATTTTTTCAATAGCCGGAAATGGTGTAGTTTGGAATGGTTCACAATTTGTTGCAGTAGGTCAGGGGACAAATACAATTGCAACAAGTCCGGACGGGTTAACTTGGACGGGTCGTGGAAATATTATGTTTTCATTTGGAAATGATGTTGCATGGAATGGATCATTATTTGTTGCCGTTGGAAAACCATCTGGTAGTGGCTCAACGAATAATACAATTGCTACAAGTCCGGATGGAATAACATGGACAGGATTAGGTTCAATAATGTTCAGTCAGGGAAATGCTATTGTTTGGAATGGCACAGTCTGGATTGCTGGCGGTACTCCATCAGGAAGTAATCCTACAAATAATAGTTTGGCATACAGTTATGATGGCAAAACATGGATAGGAATAGGAGTTAATAATCCACTTGCTACAAAGGTTTTGGGTTTGGCCTGGAATGGAGAATTATTTGTTGCCTGCGGACAAGGAGGAACTAATAATACTTTATCTTACAGCTCAATTGGAACTACTGGTTGGAATACAGGAGTAAATTCGCCTTTTGCATTTGGAATTGGGCCTGCTGTCAATAACGTAAATTGGAATGGGACAAGATTTGTTGCCGGAGGTGCTAGTATAAATACTACTGTAGCTTATAGCAATGACGGTATTCATTGGAATACTGGAAGTCCTTCCGGTCTTTTTTCATCTCAAGGTTACAAAGCTACTTATTCAACAATTGGAAGTTATGCGTTGCCTGCTTTATCAAGATGGGTGGCAGTAGGTAAGAGCAATAATATTCTTTATAGCGGGGATGGAATTCATTGGACTGCGGCTTCTTCTCAACCAGTGACTTTTAATGCACAACAACAAGCCGCTGTTGCATGGAATGGCAATATGTGGATTGTTGGTGGGGCAAATGGAGCAATGGCTTATAGTTTTGATGGAAATACATGGACCAGCATTATTTCTCCGTTCACAAACTATTGTGCAGGTATATCATGGAATGGCGTAATGTGGATTGCTGTTGGACTAGGCACTAATACAATTGCTCGTAGTACAGATGGAATTAATTGGATTGGAGAGGGAGATCCGTTTGGAGGTGGAACAGGCCAGTCAATTGTATGGAATGGAACTTTATGGGTCGCTGGAGGAAGTGGATTGAATAATCCTTTTCTTTATAGTTATGATGGAATAAATTGGACTTCTGGGAGTGGCTCTACAGTGAATACAGCATATTCGATCGCCTGGAACGGTTCAAAGTTTGTTGCTGTTGGTAGTCCACAAACTAGTTCAACAGGCTTTAGCACAGATGGAATACATTGGAGCGCAGGAACAAATATATTTTCTAATGGTTATGGAGTTACCTGGAATGGTTCAATATTTGTTGCTGTTGGTCAAGCAGCTGCAGGTGGACAAAACAATACAGTTGCTTTTAGTTCTGATGGAATAAATTGGACGGGCGAAGGTAATATACTATTCGATACAGCTGGAGGCTATGCAATTGCCTGGGACGGAAAAATATTTATTGCGGTTGGAAATGGCGGGGTTGGTTTCAACAATATAGCATTCAGCTCTGATGGAAAAACTTGGACTGGTGAAGGTAATGTATTTACAGTCCCAGTTTCAAGCCCCGGTGATGGACTTGCTGTTGCCACTACAAATGATTATCGTGGTTTTATGAGATCATACTTATTAACAACAGGAATTAATCTTGCAGCAGGAGATGTTATTTCTGCAATTGCTCCTGCTTTTTATGATCAATCAATGACACAGGCTTCAATAACTTTGAGTACTTAATAAATTTGATTTTTTTTAAAATAAAGTTTAATTTTTTAAAAATTTATCTAAATTTTGCGAAATAAAATGAGTAGTTAATGAAGATAATCAAAATTCTTTTTTTAGTTAGCTTTTCTTTGAATGTATTTGCAGATTGTTTTTTTAAAAATTGTGTAACATGTAATGATTGTGAGATGTTGAGTGAAAATGATTGTGATTTTTTCGGGAAAACTTTTTTTTCGCCACGTCCACAGGATTCAAATTCTGTAAGAAGAATTCTTGGTTATTTTAATGAGCAAAATTATTTTGAATCGGATTATGTTAATAAATTAAACATTACAATTCAATATCAAAAAACTTTTAATTCTTCTGACAAACTAGGAAAATGGTTTTTCTTTAATAAAAAAAATTGTATGTCTGTTGGAATTCCAGGCGATGGTCAAAGTTTTGATGTTGATGGAAGTCAATTTGGTTTAAGTTTAGGGCTTTCAAGCACTTCAAGTTTAGCTCCCGGAAGTATAGGTAATGTTTGTATTTCTCCGGAAATTGAAAATTTAATTTTTGATTTAGATTTTCATTTTGATTTATGTAAAATGATGTGTGGTTTATGGACACGAGTTGATATTCCAATCGTTCAAACGAAATATGATCTTAAATTAACAAGCTCAGATTGTAGTTGTTTGAGAAAAAGTTCAGATTGCGGTTGTGCAATCTCACAAGAGTTAACTGGAAACCTTTTTCCTGCAGGATTGTTCTCAACAGATTGTACTACAACAAAATCTCCTTATAACTCCATTTGCGAAGCATTAAAAGGAGATTTAGGATTTGGTGTTATTCCTCCATTAGAATGTGGAAAATATCCGTTAAAACCGTTAAAGAAAACAGGAGTTGCGGGCATTCATTTTGATGTTGGTTATGATTTTTATGACAAAGATTGCGCTCATTTGGCATTAAGTGTTCATTATGTTGTGCCAACCGGAAACAGGCCAATGGCAAAATATGTTTTTGAACCAATTGTTGGCGCAAATAAATGTTGGCAAGTTGGGGCGGCGATTGAGGCTTTTTGTATAACTGAAACTTATGATAAAAAACAAATAGGTCTTTATCTTTATGCGATCGGAACACATTTGTATAAAGCTGAACAATATAGACTGTTTTCTTTAAAAAATAATGGTACTGGAAGCCAGTATTTGTTATTGAAAAATTATGACCCAAATTCAATAACGATAGAATCTGGTGAACGTACAGCAAATATTTTATGTGGTAAAACTAAAATTGGCGCAAATTTTATGTTTGACGGTTCGGTAATGATCCAATTAAAAGGTTGTGATTATTTTTTTGATATTGGTTATAATTTTTGGCTTAGAACAAAAGAAAGAAAAAGCGAAGATACTTGTTTAAGAAATTTTTTAAAAGACGAATATTCTGTTAAGGGAAATCAATTTTTTTCAAATTCAGATGAATTTGATTGCGTACCTACATGTGAATATAATACGACAACTGCGAGTAAATCAACAATTTCACACGCTGCGGCTGAGGATGTAGATTCAAGTGGAAATTCTCAACCAGTTTTTTTAACGCCAAATGATATTAATTTTACAACTCCATTACATCCGGGAGCTATGACACATAAATTTTTTGCAGCCCTTGGAAGTAATTTTGCATTTGCAAATGGCTGTCCTGGATTTGCATTAATTTCAGGTGAAGTTGAATTTGCAGGAAATGGCGCATCATTAAGTCAATGGGGAGTTATTTTACAGGCAGGAATAAATTATTAGTCATTTGTTTATATTTTTTTCAATGTCTTGAAATAAATGGGTTTTACTAATTGAATTTTTAAACAATATTTTGAACCTGTTCGCGTGATTTTTCGATCTCCACTTTTATTGATATAGCCAATTCAATAATTTGTGCACTTGGAGTTTTTGAAGTTATTGTATTAATTTCTCTTGCTAGTTCTTGCAAAGTAAAATCAAGTTGCTTTCCTTTTTCAATTACTGAAGAAAAAATTAAATTTGTTATGCTATGCAGATGTGATTTAAATCTTACAATTTCTTCATGTATATCCATTTTATCAAGAGTAAGAAAAAGTGTTTGCAATTGTTGATCTGAAATATTATTGTCCAAATTTTTAAGCTCATTAATTTTTTTACTGATTTTTTCTTTGTATTCTTCTAAAATAATTTTTGACTGTTTTTCTATTAAATCAATTTTTTGTTTCATTGAATTTATGCGATCTTCAAGATCATTTTGTAATGATAAACCTTCTTTATTTCTTTCCTCGATTAAATCATTAATTAATTCATTAAAAATAGTAAAAATCAATTCTTTGTTTTGACCTTCAATTCCTTTTTCTTCAATTGTAAAAATATTTGGTAATTTTAAAATATCAGATAAGGATACTTCATCTTTAAAATTAAATTTTTGTTTAATTTTATTTGCTGCAATTACGTAACCATTTATTGTCGATGTTGCCGGTTCAATTGAAATTTTAAAAGCATTTGTGTCAGTTAAATGAATTGTAAAATAAATTTGTCCGCGGTTTAATTTCGATTTTAGGATTCTTATAAAATCAGTTTCAAATTGATTAAATGCAAAAGGTAATTTACTGGTGACATCAAAATATCTAGAATTTAAAGATTTTAAACTGAGCGTCAATTTAATTTTAGTCTCTTCATTTTCCAGAACTAATGATTTTGATGCAAAACCGGTCATACTTTGAATCATTTTGAAACCTTACTCTAAATTCGTGTAAACATTTTGAACATCTTCTAAATCTTCAATTTCATTTAAGAATTCATAAGCTTTTTCTTGGCTTACTTCATCTAATTTTAAACTATTTTTGGCAACCCATTCAATATCTGCACTTAAAACTTGTAAACCAAGTTTACTTAATGCTTCTTTTATATTTTCAATCGATTTAATATCAGAAGTTATAAAAAATGTACCTTCATCAAGCGAAATTTCAGAAATGTCATGATCAAACAATTTTTCTAATAATTCGTCTTCAGTAATTCCGTTTGATTTAGCTTTTATTATGCCCTTTTTTTCAAACATCCAATTTACGGCACCATGTTCTGCTAAATTTCCACCTTTTTGCGTAAATATTCTTCTTATGTCTGCCACTGACCTGTTTTTATTATCAGTCAGAACCTCAACAATTACCGCAATTCCACTTGGTCCATAACCTTCGTACGTATGTTGCTCATAACTAACACCAGGGAGTTCGCCAGTTCCTTTTTTTATTGCGCGGGTTGCATTTTCAATAGGCATATTTATTTCTTTTGCTTTTTCCAAAAGAGTTCTTAACCGAGGATTTCCATTTGGGTCTCCGCCTCCTATTTTGGCTGCAACAGTTATTTCTTTTATCAATTTTGTAAAAGCTTTTCCTCTTTTTGAATCAAGAATAGCTTTTTTATGTTTAATTTGTTTCCATTTAGAATGACCTGCCATCAATATCCTTAAAAAATATATTTTTATATATCTTGAATTTGCGCAATACAAGATTATTTCGAAGGCTTTATTTAAATTTTATTTTATCTTTTTAAATTATTTTTGTGAAGTTGGCATTAATAGAAACATATCTGTGATGCAGATGCGTTAACAGTAAATTGTTGAGGCTTGGAAAAATCCAAGCCTCTTTTTTGTTCTATAAAATTACACAAGTTGATGTATGCATCGCTAACACTTTTTTCATCATTTCATTTCCTTTGATAAAATCATGTATATTTAACGGAATATCTTCTTCTTGTAATAATACTAATTTCGCATCTGCTTTATTTTTCAGCAAATAAGTAAAAATATTCAAGAATTGTTTTTGAGCTGCAATCATTAATGGAGTCAAAGAATATTGATTTTCCCTTTTATTGATGTCTGCACCATGTTTAAGTAATAGATCAACAACACTTAAATATCCTTTTTGACAAGCAAAATACAATGCAGTAGCTTTTGCCGATGATACATCTAAGATTGGAAAATGAGAAAGATTGTTAATGACTTCTGCACGCATTTCTTCGCTATCTATTTTTGTTAATTCAAGAATAACTAAATCTAATGCAGTACTCTCATTGTGCTGATTTATTGCTTCAACAATTTTTTGAGAATGAATAGGAACATAAACTTCATGTCGATGTAAACTAGTTGTTAATCTTTGAAGAAGTTCTTGATCTTCCCCAACTTTTTGATCTAAAGCCAATGAATTTGAAGCTAAAAATAAAGATATAATAATTCTAATTTTCATTTTTGTTGTCCTTAAATTTTAAAATTAAAGATTTTTTTATGATAATGTCATAAATATTAAAAAATAATATTTATGAAAACAAGATTTGAATTTGAAAAAAAATAAATTTAGGCCAATGGCCAATTGAAAATTAGAAGCAAGAAAGATTGTAAGATAAGATTTTTGAATTTTAAAATAACTTTATTCATATTTTAAAAATTATATTGAATTAAATAATTAATCAAGAAATCATTTTCTGGCCAAAATATTTATTTTTTAAATACGGTTGAATTTTGTATGGAATTTGTCTTCCGCGAGCAGTTTTTTCTAAAAAACCTTGCCTGAGCAAGAATGGTTCATAAACTGTTTCTATTGTTTCAGCGTCATCGCCAATTAAAGATGCCAGTGTTTCAAGTCCTGCAGGTCCACCATTAAAATTTTCTAATATTTTTTTTAATAATAAATTATCGATCTGATTTAGTCCGTCTTTATCAATTCCTAAAAATGATAAAGCCTTTTCTACTAATTTATCATCTGCAATATTTTCATTATTAACTTGCGCAAAATCTCGAACTCTTCTTAAAATTTTTTTTGCAATTCTTGGAGTCCCGCGCGCGCATTTGCCAATTAACATTGCCGAATTTTCAGAGATTTTTAAATTTAAAAAATTAGAACTTTGTAAAACAATCTGACAAAGATCTTCTTGTGTATAAAAATCTAATCTTTCAATAATACCGAACCTACTTCTTAAAGGCGCAGAGATCATGCCTGATTTTGTAGTTGCGCCAATTAGAGTAAATGAATTAATTGGTAAATTTACAGTTTTTGCTCCTGCTCCTTGTCCAATTATTACATCAACACGGAAATGTTCCATTGCGCTATAAAGAACTTCTTCTACGTTTGACGGCATTCTGTGAATTTCATCAATAAATAAAATATCGCGAGATTCAAGTCCTGACAAAATTGCTACTAAATCACCAGTGCGTTCCAACATTGGACCACTGCAAATTTTTATTCCGACTTGCATTACATTTGCCATAATTTGAGAAAGTGTTGTTTTGCCAAGCCCTGGAGGACCAAAAAGTAAAAGATGATCAAGCGCTTCATTGCGCATCTTTGCGGCTGTAGTATAGATTGATAATTTTTCTTTTAATTCTTTCTGACCAAGATAATCATCAAAATTTTTAGGGATAAAATCCGTTGATTTCTCTTCGGCAGTTTCTTGTAATGTTAGATATTGAAATTGTTCAATTTCATTTTTCATAAAATAATTTTTTAAATTTAAAAATCTACTTTAAATATTTTGTAACTTTTTTATATTTTTAAAGCAATATATTTAATGGTTTCTTATTAAAATGCTGTTAATCCAACCAAGGCTGGCAAGAGTTGTCCATAGATGACTGATTCCATAACTCATTAATGGCAAAGGAATTCCGACAGACGGTAATAAATTTGTCACCATAAAAATGTTAATGAATGTTGATAAAATAATCGGAACTAAAAGTCCTGTTGCAAGTAATTTATCAAAAAATGAATTTATATTCTGTATATTTAAAATTATTCTTAAAAAAAACAAAAAAAACAAAAATAATAATAGAAATGCGCCTAAAAAACCTATTTCTTCACAAAGAACTGAAAAGATAAAGTCCGTTCTTCCTTCAGGTAAAAAGCCTAACTTACTTTGAGTTCCATTTAAAATTCCTTTTCCTGTAAATCCGCCTGAACCTATCGCAATTGTTGATTGCTCTATTTGATATCTTTCTTTTTGTTTATCGCCTGAACCAAAAAAAACTTCAATTCTTTTTTTTTGATAATCTTTTAAAAATTTCCATGAAATTGGAGTTGTAATTAAGACCGATAAAAATGTCCAGATAAAAAAACTTTTTTTAATTCCAGCAAGCCAGAATAATATCATCCCCGAAAAAAGAATTATTAAAGCAGTTCCAAGATCAGGTTGTTTTGCAATTAAAACAAAACTAAAACACAATATTAAGAAAATGTTTTTAAAGTCTTTAAAATTATAATCGGCATTAAATTTTTTGCTTTCCAGAAAGAAGACAAAATATGCAGGAAAAAATAATTTAACAATTTCTGAGGGTTGAAATCCAATTATACCTAAATTTATCCATCTTTGACCACCTTTTCCTATTGATCCTTTTAATAATGTTAAAATTAACAAACAAATCATTAAATAATAAAAAAAATATCCCCAACGACATAATTTTTTATAATCAATAAATGAAAAGATAAAATAGATTATAATACCAGAAATAATTCCAAAAAATTGTTTTTTAAAGAAAATGGAAAATGGTTGAGATGTGCTGTAAGTTGCGCTGTATACAAATAAAAGTCCCGTAAGAGAAATTAATGTTATGATTGAAAATGTAAACCAATCAAAATAACGTAAATATCTTTTTAACATACATTCTGATGAATCTCTCGATACAATTTTTCTGCGAAAAATCACTCGAGATGATTAATTAATTCTTTTTTTAATAACCATTAATCTTTTATTTTCTTAAATTTTTCGTTTCATAGCTCTGTTGAATACATCATTATCTACAAATGAGTATTTGTTTATGAGAAAATTTAAGGATTAATTCAAATAATCATCTCGAGTGTCGCCTAAGGCGGTGTATCGAGAGATTCATTAATTCTAAGATATTTAATATTTTTGTGAATTAAATTCTATTTCTTCTTTTTTCTCAATGTTGATTTTTTAGTTTCTTTTTCAAGAATTTCTTCTTCCGCTTGCCATTTGTGATGCGTCATTTCAGGTTTTCTTGATAATTGTTTATCTCTTAAATGGTTTTCTGCATGTTGAATTTCTTCCACCAATCTATTGTGATCGAATGGATTTGGTCTTCTGAAAAAATTTGATTGTGGTTTTTTTTTGAATCTGACTTTTTGACCACGTCTTCTGAAATGTGATACTTTTGATCTTGCCATTATTTCATCCTTTTTTATTTCATTTATGTTAATTTTAGATTATCAAATTTAATCGTATTTTTGCAATAGATTATAATCAGGAGATAATATGAAAAAATATTTTTTAACTTTTTGTTTACTGTTATCAAATCCAATATTTTCTTTGATTATTGTTAATGGAACAAATGAAAAAATTTTATTTCATGGTTCTTGTATGGATTTCACTCCAGATGGTCCAGAATTGTATCATGGAATTATTCAATCTTTTTCAGCCTATAAAATGACAGATATATGTTATGCGTCTTTCCATTGTCCTCCTGAAGCATGGCCAACTCGGAAAAATAATTGGCAATTTGTAGAAGGTTTTTTAAAAGAAATTGAAATTTTTATTTATAAAAATGGGAAATTTAATTTTCTTGATTCTGAACACCCTGAACACCGTCTTAAATTCGATCTGGCATCTTTTTCTCTTAATCAAATAGATGATTTAATTTTATATTTTTGGTCAATTGATTTAAAGAGTCAAAAGAAGGAATTAATAAGTCCGTTAAATGAACTTATTTTAAATTCATTATCTGAAGTTGTTATAGGCTATCTTGAAGAAAAAGAATATGGAATAATTCAAATAACTTCTGAAGAATTTAAAAAGACAGGAATTGAAATTGAAGTTGAGAATGAGGAGCAAGTTAAAAAAACGAGATGTGGTAAGTGTGTAATTTTATAATTTAATGAATAAATTTTATGAAAAAATATTTATTAATTTTTTTCTTATTTTTGTCCAAAGAAATATTTTCATTAATTATTGTTAATGGAACTAATGAATTAATTGGAGTTCACGAACATTTTTATGATATTAATTATCCTTTTATGAGAAAAAAAATTTTAGATTCACAAAAAGCTTATGAAATTGAAATATGTTATTGTTATTCTCATCCCACTGAATGGCCCGAAAAATCAAATAATTTTAAGGGTGCAGATGGATTTTTAAAAGAAATTCAATTTTTTTATGATTTTGATTTTAATTGCGAAAAATTTAAAAAAGAATATTGCAAATACAATTGTAGAAATTTTTTGCCTGATCAATTTGATGATTTAATTTTATATTTTTATCAGGTTAATTTTGCGGATGCTCAGGAAGTTATCAAAGATTCTTTTAATGGGAATTTAAGTAATTCACTTTTGGATATAATTGTAAATTATTTTGCAAATTCAACCGATCCAATTTATTTGATCAAAGAAATTTCTAAAGAGGAACTTAAAAAATTAAATATTCCAATCGAAAGAAAAGAATCTCATTACGAAGATGAGTGTGGATGTTATATTGCAGGTGATTGTACAATTTTATAATCTGGTCGGGGCAGCCAGACTCGAACTGACAACCCCTCGCTCCCAAAGCGAGTGCGCTACCAATTGCGCCATGCCCCGACGATATTTCAAAGTGTTTTAATTTTATATGTTTTTAGCTGTCAATGCAAATGATTTTGTAATGAAATTATTGGGGTGAGTGGTGGGGATCGAACCCACGACCCTCAGGACCACAATCTGATGCTCTACCAACTGAGCTACACTCACCATCAAAGTTAATATGAATTTTACTTAAAAATTAAAGATTATTCAAATTTTAGCTTCAGCTAAGCAATATATTTAATTATAATTATTTTAAATGAAAATATAACAAAAATATTGTTAATATTAAATTCAGCCATGATATCACATAAATTTAATTTAATTTTTTTAATTTCAATCCTTTTATTAACTAGTTGCAACCGCAAGAAAAATAGGTTAATTAAAAAGATCAATGTTAGTAAAATTCAACATAAATTTGAGAACAATCAAAAAGAACCCGATATAACAATTTGGGTGCATGGAACATGTCTTTTCCCCAGATTATTCTTAAATCATTATTTTAATTCCGATCCAGGTCTTATTAAAGCCGAAGATGTGAATCCTAATTATTATCTAAAGACAATTGCCGATGTGATTTCAGTAGCAGATCCGGTTAAATTTCCTTATGAAACATTTTATATTTTTGGTTGGAAAGGTGGGTTAGATTGCAAAGAGAGACAGGAGGCATCTCATGATTTATTTAAAAATTTATTGGAAATTGTTAGAAATTATAAAAACAAATATAAAGTTTTGCCAAAAATTAATATCATAGCGCATAGTCACGGAGGAAATGTAGTTCTAAATTTAAATAAAATTAAAAATGAAGATATTGAATTTTGTATTAATAAGTTAATTTTATTGGCGTGTCCCGTACAAAAGGAAACAAAAGATTATTTAAAAAGCAATTTCTTTAAAAAAGTTTATTCGTTTTATTCAACGTTGGATATTTTTCAGGTTTTGGATCCTCAAGGTTTTCACAAAGTTCAAAGAAGGGGGCATAAAAAGAGAAAACCTCTATTTTCCGAAAGAAAATTTGAATCATCAGATAATTTAATTCAGGTGCAAATTAAATTAAATGGCAGAGGTTTATTTCATTCAGAATTTTTAACAGAGAAATTTTTAAAAGTTCTTCCTAATGTGCTTGATGAAATTGATAATTTTAATGATAATTTTTCTGAATATTTATTAAATATTTGTACTTAATCTAACGTAATTGATTGAATTGATCCGGTGTCGGCAAATCTTTTATGCTCGAATATTCCATCTTTTCAAGATGAGAATAAATATTGCGGTAGTATAATGAATAGTTACAAAAATGCACCCTGCTGAATATATCATCAAAAGATTCAATAATTATTTTAAGGTCTTTGTCTTTTTTTAATTCAGCCTTATATTTTTCAACAGCTTCTTTTTTTTTTAGCATTATTAAATATTGTAAAAATAGTGCACATTTAGTTAACGTGACTTTTTCTATTAAAAATACTTCGCTCCAGATTAAAGGATCTTCAAAATTCGAACTGACTATATCAATTTCCTCAGGATCTTGATTGGCATGAAATGTTGTACCTACTGTTTCTTCCATGGACAAAATTTGACGATTAAATAAAAAAATCAATAAGGCAATCTTTTTCTTCATATTATCAACCGCTTAAAAAAGTAATTATAATTTTATAATTCAAATAATTAGGATAATCAAATTTAATTGTTATATACAATATTTTATGCTAAAATACTAATAGTCAATTAATTATTAAATAACTAATAAATTTATGAATGATAACAAATGGATTAGGGTTTTTGGCGCACGGGAACATAATTTAAAAAATATCGATGTACAAATACCTAAAAATAAACTTACAGTTATTACAGGTCCTTCAGGTTCAGGGAAAAGCTCTCTGGCTTTGGATATTCTTTTTACTGAAGGTCAGCGAAGATATATGGAATCGTTATCTTCTTATGCGCGTCAATTTTTAGGAGTTTCAGGTAAACCTAATGTTGAACGCATAGAAGGATTATGTCCGGCCATTGCTATTGAACAAAAAACAGTAAATTCAAACCCCAGATCAACTGTTGGAACAATCACGGAAATTTATGATCATTTGCGCGTTCTTTTTGCAAGAATTGGGAAACCCCATTGTCCTGAATGTTTAACACCTATCAGCCAGGAATCGGCTGAAAAAATTACACAAATGATTTGTAATAATTTTATAAATCAAAATGTAACAATTTCAGCTCCAGTTGCTATTGATAAAAAAGGTGAGTTTATTCAACAATTGAAAAATTTATACGCTCAAGGTTATTATCGTTTTTTGATTAATGGAATTTTATATAAATTTACTTCTTCAAAAAGCTTAGAAAAAGTTAAATTGCAAAAGACTCAAAAACATACAATTGAAGTTGCAATTGATGAATTGATTATTATCAATGAAGAATCTGCAAGAATCCAGGAAGCAATTGAAAAAGCATTTAAAATTGCTTCAGGAAATTGCAAAATAATCGTTAAAAAGAAAGAATATATTTATTCATCAAATAGAATTTGCATCAAATGTGCTGCTTCAGTAAGTGAATTAGAACCAAGATCTTTTTCTTTCAACTCACCTCATGGTGCATGCAAAAATTGTCATGGTTTAGGTACTTTGCATGAATGGCCGTGGAAATCTGGTGACCCTGATTTTTGGAAAACAAAATATCCAGAACATTTTGGTCAATATGCTAAGGAAAAAGTCTGTGAAATTTGTAATGGAAAACGTTTAAACAAAGAAGCGCTTGCAGTCTTAATTGATGGAAAAAATATTTTTGATTTATCTCAAATGTCTATCAAAGAACTTTCAGCATTTTTTAGAAATTTAAAATTATCTTCTTCAGAAAAAGAGATTGCAAAAGATCTCATTAAAGAAATATTAAATAGGATTAACTTCTTAATTGATGTTGGACTCAATTACTTATCTTTAAATAGAACTGCTAAAACTCTTTCCGGTGGAGAAGGTCAAAGAATACGGCTTGCAACTCAAATTGGATCATCATTAAGCGGAGTTTTATACATTTTAGATGAACCCAGCATTGGTTTGCATCAAAGAGACAATGACAAACTAATTGAGACATTAAAAAGGTTACGTGATTTAGGCAATACTGTTGTTGTGGTTGAGCATGATATTGATACGATGAAAAAAGCTGATTATTTAATTGATATGGGTCCCGCTGCTGGAATTTTAGGTGGAAATATTACTGCAAATGGTACGCCAAAAGAATTGTCAAAAGACCCGAATTCTTTAACTGGTGCCTATTTAGGTGGTAAAAAGGAAATTGAAATTCCAAAAAAATTAAGAAAACCAGTCTCATTTTTTGAATTAAAAAATGCTACAAAAAATAATTTAAAAAAATTAAATGTTAAATTCCCAACCGGGGTTTTATGTTGTGTTTCAGGCGTTTCTGGTTCAGGAAAAAGTACTTTAATTTTAGATGAATTAGCGCCTGCAATTTTATCTGCTTTAATAAGACCACATTCTTCAAGGCGTGATTTTTCATCTTTTAAACCAACTGAATGTTATATTCAAAATTTTAATAATATTAAAGAGTTAGTTGTTATTGACCAATCTCCAATTGGTAGAACTTCAAGATCAAACCCGGCTACATACTTGGGAATTTTTGATGATATAAGAAATCTTTTTGCACAAATTCCAGAAAGTAAAGCAAGAGGTTATACGTCAAGTAGATTCAGTTTCAATGTTGAGGAAGGCAGATGTTTTGATTGTTCTGGAGATGGAATTATTAAAGTTTCAATGCAATTTTTGCCTGATGTGATTATGCAATGTAAAGTTTGTTCGGGTAAAAAATACAATTTAAAAACTTTAGAAATTAAATATAAAGACAAATCTATTTCTGATGTTCTTGACATGACTGCTTTTGAAGCTCTTTCTTTTTTTGAGAATCATTCTGGTTTAGCAAAAAGATTACAACTTTTATGCGATGTTGGACTTGATTATATTTCTTTAGGTCAATCATCAACAACTTTATCAGGTGGAGAAGCTCAAAGAATAAAATTGGTCAAAGAATTGGCAAAAAGAGGAACGAATACGCTTTATATTCTTGATGAACCAACAACCGGATTGCATAATAGCGACATAGAAAAACTTCTTAAGGTTCTTAATAAATTGATAGATAAAGGCAATTCAATTATTGTCATTGAGCATAATCTAGATGTATTAAAAACTGCCGATTATATAATAGATTTGGGCCCAGAAGGAGGAGATGAGGGCGGTTTAATTGTTGCTCAAGGGACTCCAAAACAGGTGGCAAAAAACACAAATTCTTATACAGGTAGATATCTTAAACCTTATTTCTCTTTAAAATCAGGCTAAATTATTCAATTTGAATGCATAATTCTATGTTTATCATCTTAAAAATTGACAATTTGACAATTTATTCCTTTGTTATATAATTAAAATATATGAATTATGAATGGGGAAATGGAGTTATGAAATTCATTAAAACTTTACTTTTAACTTTAACTTTTTTGCTGGCATTACCACAGCAAACAAATTCTGCTGAATTTTTCTCTTTTTTAAAAAAAAGAGCTTCAAAATGCTTACAGCAAAATAATGCATTAATATCATATGCATTAGCGGGCGCTGCATGCAGTTACGGTATTTATAAATTATTATCAAATTACAACTCATATTATCAAAAAGCCAACGAAACTTACCAAGGTTTAAAATTTATTTGGCAGTGCAAAAATTCAGATCCATACGAAGATGTTAAAAAAAGTGCTGAAAAGCAAAAACAATCTCCTCAAATTGGCCAGTCAGTTTCAACAGTTATTGAATCACAAAGAGCATTAATTTCACCTGGAGCTGAAGGGTTAGGATTATTGCCACAACCAGAACCTAAAAAAGAAGAACCTAAAAAAGAGCCAGAAAAAAAAGAAAAAGCTGAAGGTGACTTGCTACTTACTAAAAATGGCAATGATAAAAATAATACTAAAGTGCAAAAACGAGTAACGTTTGCCAGAGAAGTGGAAATTTTAGGAGCTGAAAGTAAAAAGCGGGCAGAACAGGCTGAAGACATTGACCAAGAATCATTTGTGGCTATAGCGAGAAATTCAGGTGCTGATTTAAAAATGTCAGCTGAACAAGCATATGCCGATGTAAAAGAAGATGCCGACAGAAAAATGAGGGAAGATAATAATATTTACAAACAAGTAACAACAGAAGAATTACAACAATTTTGTGATTCATTACAATTCCTATCAATAGATCCTAAAAACAACTTGCAAAAAATATTAGAGTTATCGATCTATTGGAATTCTTATAATATGCGCTTAGCAATAACTCCAATGCACCCAGGAACGAGAGAAATTTGGCAAAGAAAATTAAATCAAAATATGTCTAAATTAAGGGATCTTTTTGAAAATAAAGAAAATCCTTGGAGAAAAGGTCAAAATTTAGTCAAAAATATTATGGCAGGAAAATTAATTGAATTTAATGATGTTAAAGAATATCTAACCGCAGTTAAAAATTTGATGTGGTATCTTTATGCATTGGCTGTTCAAAAAGGACAAACATTTGAAGAAGGTACTTTTGTAATTGTAGATAACCAATTCAGGATTTTGAATTTCTTAAACAGTTATTTTAAAGGTTATGATAGATCAGGCAAATGGTCATCGCATTTTAGGGAGTTTGATGGCATATATACAAAAGGTGCTTTAGACATATTGCCAGAATTGCGTGATGAATTATATTTCCCGCCTTATAACTTAGAAAAAAGATTAAATAAATATCACGTCTTCTTTGGTAAAACTGGAGATAATCGTTTCTTTATCAAGCCAGAAAGCTACGGACTTGATTTCAAAAACGATATTTGGTCTGCATTAGGACATTTAGTCGAATGGTATCATTCTATTATGGCCAAATTTTCATTCGGAGCCGATGATAAAGGAACTATGAGAAAAGAGCGCGTTCCAAATGAAATAAGTAAATTATGGAAAGAACTTGTTTATAAGGCTTATAATCAGGATGTTAATACTCCTGCAAATGAATTGCCTAAAGAATTAATACAAGATTTACAAGATGGTAATAACCATGGTATTGCCAAAATGTTAGAAATTATTAGCGACAAGGCACAATATAAAAATAAAAATTGTGAAGATTATATAAATAAAACTTTCAGGCCAAGTTTAAAATATGACAATTTATTACTTAGAAAAGGCCGAGAAGTAATATTAACTGAAGAAGATATTCTGCGAGGAATAATTGTAAATTGGCCAACTTTGAAAAATTAAGAGGTTATAAAAATGAAATTGTTTAGATATTTGTTATTTCTACTTTTTTTAAATAGTTCAGTTGTAAATTCAATGGATATATATTTATGTTCAAAGATTTATAAACATAGAGAAAAAATTTTTAGTGGTTTAGTCGCTGGATTTGTTGCTTATCAAGCATATAAAAAATTAAAACCATATTTAACTTGGCCTATCGCAAATATGCTTTATGGTTTTGCTTTTCATAATCAGGCCAATGGCATTCAGAGATATTTGGATGGAAATAGAGTTCAAAGTCAGCAAGCTGCTAGACAAGAATTAGTTAAAACCCCTTTAAATAATAATAATGCTTTAACTCTCGCATTAGATTTTATTCAAAATGAACAACCTGTTCAGAAAGAAATTTTAGAATTTGAAGAAGCGTATCGTTTAGATAATGTTGAAGCTGCCAGAAAAATTGCTGCAACAGTTGAAGGATACTTGGATCTATTTTTAAGAAATGATCAAGATTATTTAAATTTATTCAATGCTCTAGGTGGTGATAATATTTTAAACTTATTTGCAGCTCTTAATATTGATATAAACTCAACAGATCGTTTAATGGGTTGGACCATATTAATGTGGGCGGCAGCGACTGGTAATGAACAATTAGTTCAACAAGTTTCTACCCATCCTGATATTGATAGTACTCTCAGAGATCAAAAAGGTAGAACGGCTTTAGATATTGCCAGACTTTTTGGCCGAGATAGTATTGTTAAATATTTATCTCAATATATTGGATAAGACTTTTGCCCAATTAATAAATTTCCATTAATATAAAAATACAATTTATTTTTATATTAATGAGAGATTTTTATATGAAATTCAAAGCTTTTTCCCTGCTAACAGTTTTTTTATTTTTTAATTTAAATTCGCTGAATTTTGACAGGTCATTAATTGATAAACAAAAAGACGAAATCGTCCAAGTCATATTTAAAAATAACGTTTTAAGAAAATTAACTTACCTTGTTGGTTTACCTTTTTTAACAAAAATATGTTACGAAACACTTACAGGTAAACAGATTTTTACAAATAAATTAGAAATTATTAATAAAATTCAATCAACTCTTAGTTCCGGCTTGCCTTTAATAATTGTGGGCGAAATTTTATCAAAATTAATAAAAGATATTCTTTTTGTTGAATTTGATCTTTTATGGATTTCAAAAGAAACTCAAATTTTTGAATTATTAAATAGATTTAAAGAAAATATTTTAGCTGTGAGAAATTCTTCTCCTGAACATTTACAATACCATACAGAATTTCTTGGAATGTTATTTGACCATTTAAAATTAAATTCAGCAAAAATTATTGCATTTATTGAAAATAAAGTTCCGGATATCAAAACCAATGACGTATTACATCAAGGACTTGCAGCTTACTCACGAATTTTATTTACTCAACTTTCAGGTCAAAACGGTTATATTTTTAGAATTGAATCTGTTTTAGAAAAATTAAAATCTGAACCTGATAAATTAGAAAAAAATCTTGATGAATTGGAAGATCTAGCAATTAATTTATCTACTTGTTTTGATGCGCTTAAATTCAGCTCAAATTAAAAGTGATTGATAAAATAAATCAGCCTACGCCGCTGATGAAGCAATATTTTGAAATAAAAAAAGATTTTCAAGACTCATTATTATTGTTTCAAGTAGGTGATTTTTATGAACTATTTTTTGATGACGCAAAAAAAGCATCATCTTTTTTAGCAATTGCTTTAACAAAAAGAGGAAATGTGAATGGAGAGCCCATTCCATTGTGCGGAGTTCCGGTTCATGCAATTGACCATTATCTTTATAAACTTGTAAAAGGTGGTTTTAAAATTGCAATTTGCAGTCAGCTTGAAGAACCAATTCCGGGAAAAGTTGTAAAAAGAGGAATAACGCAAGTTTTAACTCCCGGAACTTTAACTGATTTAAAATTATTAGATTCAAAATCTCCGTCATATCTATTTTCTATTTTTCCAGATGAAAACAAATGGGGATTATTATTTGGTGAACTTTTAACTGCGCAACTTTTTGCTACTTTTATTCCTGCGCAATCTTATAAAATTCTTGAATCAGAATTAACAAGATTCTTTCCTGATGAAATTATTTTGCCTGATAATAAAAACAGCAAACAATTAGATCTATATTTTAAGCAACAAGGTTATTATTCAACAATTCAAAATCAAAACATGAATGATTCTGATTTTCAGAATTGGCTTAAAAAGCAATTCAACCAAGAAACTTTAAAAACTATTTTAGAAAATGAAGTCTTAAAATTAGCTGTTTTGAATTTTTATTTTTATTTAAAGAAAAATCAGGAATCTGCTTTAGGACAATTCAATAAAGTTAAATTTTATAAACCTGAAGATTTTTTAATGATAGATTCGGCCACACAAAAAAATCTTGAAATTGTTAAAAATAACCAGGATGGAAGCACAAAAAACAGTTTATTTGAAGCAGTTGATAAATCTGTAACTTGCATGGGTTCAAGATTAATAAAAAAATGGTTATTGAGACCTTTGATAAATATTAATGAAATTCAGCAAAGACAAAATGCAATTGAATTTTCACTCAAAAATATTGTTTTTAAAGAGAAATTAATTAATTCATTATCAGATGTTGGCGATCTTGAACGCATTGTTGGTAAAATTGCTTTAAAAAGGGCGCAAATTAATGATTATTTACATTTAAAAAAATCATTAAAAATAATTCCTGAGATAAAAAATATTTTAAAAATTTACTATGAAATAAATTTATTTTTTAAAATAAAAAATAACCTTTCTGATTTTGAAGAACTTAAAAATTTACTTGAACGTTCGTTAAATGATGATTCATCAACAAATTACTTAATCAAAAAAAATTTTGATGCAAATTTAGATAAATTACGTGATTTGGCAGAAAATGCCGGCAGAAAAATTCTGGAACTAGAGACAAAAGAACAAAATTTAACTGGAATTTCATCGTTAAAAATCAGATATAATCAGGTTCAAGGTTATTACATTGAAGTTACAAAGACAAATGTAGATTCAGTTCCTTCCCATTATATCCGTCATCAAACTCTTGCGGGCAAAGAAAGATATTTAACTCCAGAATTACAACAACTACAATTTGAGATTGAAAATGCGAAAAATGAAGCGAAATCTATAGAACAAAATATTTTTGAACAAATTAAAAATGAAGTTAATAATGACATTTCTAGCCTAAGAAAGACCGCAAATTCTCTGGCTAATTTAGACGCTTTAATTGGTTTTGCAAATTTTGCTTATGAAAATGCGTATGTTAAACCAATTTTTAATAATGTCGGTGATATAATAATTCAAGAAGGCAAGCATCCGATTATTGAAAAAATTATCGGTAAAAATTTTGTTTCCAATTCTACAAATTTAACAAAAGATGAGTCTCTATGGATAATTACCGGACCAAACATGGGAGGTAAATCAACTTATCTAAGACAAGTTGCTTTAATTTGTATTTTGGCTCAATGTGGTAGTTTTGTTCCGGCAAAAAGTGCCAATTTACCAATTTTAGATAGAATTTTTTCCCGAATTGGAGCGGGTGATAATTTAGCAGAAGGTAAAAGTACATTTTTTGTTGAAATGGAAGAATCTGCTACTATTTGCCAACAAGCAACCGAAAAAAGTCTTGTTATTTTAGATGAAGTTGGACGAGGAACAAGTACTTACGATGGCCTTGCAATTGCGCAATCTATTGTTGAACATATTGTTTTAAATATTAAAGCCAAATGTTTATTTGCAACTCATTATCATGAATTAACTTCCTTAGAGAATAAATTTCCTAATGTTGTTGCATATTATGCAGCAAGTCAGAAAAATGAAAATGGAATTTTGTTTTTACATAAAATTAAAAAGGGAATCGGAAATCAAAGTTTTGGAATTGAAGTGGCAAAAAATGCTAAATTACCTGTAAATATTATTCAAAGAGCTGAAATAATATTGAAAGAATTGAACAATTCTACAAATAATCCATTTAATAATGAAATTCAGATTAAGAATCTAAATGACATAATTCTGAATCTTGAAAATCAATTGATGAGCAAGGAAAAAATCATTTTCCTGATTAAAGGCTTGGATCTGAATGAAATTTCTCCAAAACAAGCCTTAGATATTTTGTGGGAAATCAAATCTCAATGCAATTCATAAAATAAATTCCTACTTTTTATTGCATTTCTAATCCATATTTAATTACAATTATATTAATTAAAATAATTACAAATGAGGCAAAAATGTTAAAAAGAAATTTATTTATTATTATTTTGACACCTTTTTTAAGCTTGAAATGTCCTGATTTTAAAAATTCATTTGTTATAGATATAAAAAGAGATTCGCCAGGCGCAATAAAAATAATTCCTAAGAGTGGAATTTTACGACTTTATAAAGAAAAAGATCGGGTTTTATTTAACAATATAATGGAAAAAATTAAAGAATTAGGTTTTGAAATTGAAGATGCGCATAAAATAACTTCTGAGTTATGGGGAGATTTATCAGCTAAATCAACATTTCCATCTTCGTCAGCATTGATTAAAAAAAATAAAAATAACTTAAAAGAATTTGAAAAACTTTTTAAGGAAATACATAAAAATGTGCGAATTTATGAAAATTTATCATTTGCGTCACCGTTAACTTTTTCTAATGATTTAATTAAAAATGGTTTTAAATATTTTTATGTAGAAGCAGATTTTAATTTTGAAAATGGCCAAAGCGAGGAAGGTTATACTAAAACAGATATTGAAATTGAACCAAACGCAATGTACATGTTATCATTGCCAGTTATGTCAAATTCATTGTATAAATGTCCTGACGGCGAAAATGCTGCGGCTAATAGATTTTGTGTAACAAAAAATATCATTATTTAACTTAATAATTCTTATCAAGATAAAAAACTTTTGACACTTAAATCCTTTTTAAGTAGTTTAACGTTAGTAATTTAATAAGCGCTTATGATTACGGTTTTTTTTAATAAAATTTTATTAAGAGGATGTTGTTATGAAAAAGTTATTAGTTCTCGCACTTCTTTGTTCTTCGTTAATAAAAGCTGATTGGACATCATGGGAAAGAATGGCTTTACTTGGTGGTTGTTGTGCAACAATGACTGAAGCTTGCCACGTCTGTCCAAAAAGGGATGCAACAAAAGAAGAAAGCCCAATGGATTACGTCAGAAATTGTGTCAGAAAATGCCCTGAAGCTCTTGCTAAAGGTGCAACATTGACTGCATGTGAAATGCTGGCTAATTCTGTTGCAGGTTGTAATGGCGCAGGATGTTCAAAAATGGATGTTATGAAAACACTTTGTTTTAACACCTGTTTACATTATTGTGCTTCAAAAATGAGCTTAAGAACAGACATTCCTGTAATCAGAAATATGGTTGATAGCAACCCAACAGCTATGATGTATGCTTGTAAGCCATTATGTATGATGATGATCAATAAAATGATGTCAAGAATGCCTTCAATGTCGGGTTCTTGCCCGTCAGCTGCTTGTGCTACTCCTGCAGTTGCAGCACCTGCTTCTAAGTAATTTCGAATTTATAGCTTATGGAGTCCTGAACGAATGTTTAGGGCTCCTATCTGTTTTTTAAGGTATTTTTTCATAATTCTAGACAATTTTTACTAATAAGATAAAATATAAAAGTAATAGTTAAAAATCTCATAAAATCAACTTAGGATGATTTTAAATGGAAAATAATATTCAGACATTTGATAAATATGCCATATTCAAAACCGGTGGTAAGCAATACCAGGCAATTGAAGGAAAAACTTTAGCAATTGAAAAAATTGAAGGTGAAACCGGAGCTCCTATTGAATTCAAAGAAGTCTTATTGCGTAAGACTGGACAGGGAAATATTGAAATTGGCCAGCCGTTTCTTAAATCATCAATTAAAGCTTCAATTGTTAAACAGATGCAAGGTCCTAAATTAATTGTTTTCAAATTTAAACGTAGAAAAAAATCCAGAGTTAAAAAAGGACATCGTCAGCAAATGACAGTTATTAGAATTGAATCTATTTAGCTGATTTTTCAAAAAAATTAAATTATTTTTCAATTTATCAATAGCTGATGATAAATTGACGATACACTTTACCATATATGAGTTATACAGGATCAGGACTTAAAGATGTAATTAAGTCTCTTGGAATTGTATTTGGAGATATTGGTACTAGTCCTATCTACACACTTTCTGCTATTTTTGCATTACTGCCTGTTACTATTTCAAACGTAATGGGAATTTTGTCATTAATTATCTGGACATTAACTTTACTTGTTTCGCTTCAATATGCATGGCTCGCTATGAGTCTTGGATCTCACGGAGATGGCGAAGGCGGAACATTAGTATTAAAAAGAATGTTAATTCCATTAATAAAATCTAAAAAAGTTAATTTATTTTTTACAGCATTAGCCTTTTTAGGAATTTCTTTTTTTATAGGTGATGGCACAATTACACCGGCGATTAGCATTTTGAGCGCCGTTGAGGGTTTGAAATTAATACCATTTTTGCATGGTTTAAGTCAGAATGTAATTATTGCAGTAGCAATTTTAATAACCTTTTTACTTTTTTTTGTGCAAAAAAGAGGTGTTGAAAAAATTTCTTTAGCCTTTGGTCCGGTTATGTTAATTTGGTTTTCCTTTTTAACTGTTTCCGGTCTTTTATTTGTTATAAAATATCCTTATATTTTTACTTGTATGAATCCTTGTTATGCAATTTGTTTTCTAAAATCTAACGGTTTTATTGGTATTCTTTTACTTTCTAAAGTAATTTTATGCGCAACTGGGGCTGAGGCACTCTATGCAGATATGGGACATCTTGGAAGAAAACCAATTATTAATGCTTGGATTATTGTATTTATTGCAATGTGCTTTATTTACTTAGGACAAGGCGTTTTTTTACTAGAAAATCCCTCAGCTCAAAATGTTTTTTATGAAATGGCATTTAATCAATTTTCAGTATTTTATATCCCGATTTTAATTTTAAGCGTAACGGCCACTGCAATTGCTTCACAAGCAATGATTAGTGGATTATTTTCTGTAATTTATCAAGGGATTACGACAAATATTTTTCCAAGATTATACGTTGAATATACTTCGCAAAAAATGGCGTCGCAGATTTATATTCCATCAGTTAATTGGTTTTTGCTGATTTTTGTTATTTTAACAATGGTAAATTTCCAAACTTCGCAAAATCTAGCAAATGCATATGGTTTAGCTGTTAGCACCTCCATGACAATTACATCAATTTTATTAGCTACCGTATTTATTTTAAAAAGAAATCTTTTAAAAATTTTAATTTCAACTTTTCTGGTTTTTGTTAACTTTTTATTTTTATTTTCAAATATGTTCAAAATCTCGTCCGGAGGTTATTGGTCATTAATAACGGCATCTATTCCATTATTTTTTATTATTATTTACACTTTAGGTCAGAAAAAATTGTATCGTTCATTGCGACAAATGCCGCTTGATTTATTTGTTGAAAAATTTGAAATATTATCTCCAAAGATTCCGCACATAAATGGAACTGCAGTTTTTCTTTCTAAAACGATTGATCCAATGCCAGCATATATGACCCACACTATTTTTACTAATAATATTTTATATGAAGATAATATTGTTGTTACAGTGGAAACACAAAAAACACCATTTGGTGTTACTGCAATATTTAAAAAAGATTTAGCAGAAGGGTTAAGAGTTTTTGAAATTAAAGCAGGTTATCTGGAAATTTTAAATTTAGAAAAAATATTTAATGCTGCTGATATTCATCCAAAAGTTATCTTTTATGGACTGGAAGATATTTCAACGAGAAATTTATTCTGGTACATTTACATGCTTATCAAAAAACTGACTTCTTCCTTTGTTCAATTTTATAAATTACCTGCCAATAAGCTACATGGTGTGGTAGTTAGGGTTGAACTATAACAAACCTGATATTACTAATTGTAAATAAATTCCTTGCATTTTATCAAATAATTGTATTATAATTAAAGTATAATATTTTTAAATGTGAGGTTTTCATGAATAAGCTTTATTTAATTTTGTTTTACTTTATAATTCCTAATTTTTCTTTCCCGACTGATTTTAAATCTTCTGAATTAAATGTTAGAAATGATGAAGTTTGTTCAACTTTAATGAATTCTATTCTTAGCGATAATAAAGAAAAAATTAAAGAGATACTTTCAAAAAATAAAATGTTTGCAAATTGTGAACTAAGTTCAACCGCTCCAGGATTAGGACATGAAATTACAAAAAGACCTTTAACTTTTGCTGCAAGATTAGGAAGAGCAGAAGTTATGAAATCATTGATAGAGGCGGGTGCTGAAATTGATTTTATTGATAATGGAAAAACTGCTTTACTTTTTGCAATAGATAATTTTAAGCCAGAAATAGTTGAAATTCTGATTAAAAATAAAGCTAATAAAAAAATTAAATATGACGATTTTGATAGCGCCTTTGATTATGCAAAAAATTGGCTGGATTTAGCAAGAAATTTTCCTGGATTGTTGGACAATAAAAAGATTTTAAAAATTGTAAAATTGTTAAAGTAGAATAGCAAATTTAATGGATTTTATAATTCTTGTTCATAATCAAATGCAATATTAGCCAAAGAAACAGGCAAATTACAAGTTCTTTGCACTAGACATTTTCTTTCTATTTCAATTGCATCATTTAGTGCATCAATTACCGGCATTGGTTCACCAGCGTGTATTTTTGGAAATAATGCAGAATTTGAATGAAAAATTGGATGAAAGTAGTTTATGCAAAATGGAATTCCATTAAGAATTAATAATCTATAAAATTTTATTAGAAATTCATAAGGCTTATTGCTTAAATCTTTAAATTCTAACATCAAATATGTGTCAAAATATTTTTTATAACCTTTGTTATCAATAAAATTTGCTAAATCTTCTATTGATGCACAGTTTTTTATCATATGATTTATTAACGAGTTTATGATCTCTCTATTTTTTCCAATACTTCTAGTTTCTAAAGTTCTTTCGAATTTTTCTATTAAAACCGAATTTTCTATTTTTTCTGCCAATTTAACAAGATTTTCTTCCATTGCAAAAGAATTACCTAAATTAAGAGCGAAAATTGTAAGTAAAAAATATCGTAAAAATTGCATTTTATAATCTTCATTTAAAATTAAGAAATTATACAAGAACTATCTGGATTACCCAAAGTTTCTGAAACTTCTGCACATGAATTTGCCTGAACGCGTTTAATTAAAAGTTGAGCTGCATCTTCATAACCGAATAATCTAGCAATATCAATTGCATTTCTACCCATCTGATCTCTTCTATTAAAAATAATTTCATGTGGATCAATTTCTTCTAATGCATTAATTTTTCCTTTAGCCGCTAGCCACATTAATTTTGTCCAACCTAAAGTTGCATCTTGACCATCAAAAAATTGTAAATCCGCATCTTTAATATATGGCAATATTGCATTTGCACGCTTAATATTTCCCGCCAAATATGCATTTTTAAAATCGTCGATAAAATTTAATGGCATTTGTAGATAATTCATAATCGCGGGATACTGTTTTAATCGTTGAATATAGTCATAATTTCCAAATAATTTAGCGAGATCAATAGCATTTCTTCCTTGTTCGTCTTTTTGAAGTAAAAGATTTTGATCTTTTAACGCATTCAAAATGTAATCTGCTTTTCTTCCGGTTGCAAATGACCACATTAAAATATTCCATCCCAATAATTCATCTTTAATAGTAAAATCTACTGATTCAAATGGATTACCACGAAATCTTCGTTGAAAGTGACTAGCCAAAAGTTTCCTTGCAATGTTTTTTTCCAAAATAATTTGAAGTACATCTGGTCGTAAATTTTTCAAAATTTTATTTGCAGAATCAATATCGCCTTTTAAATAAAAATGTTTAAAATCTAAAAGAATTTGCGGGATTCTAGAATCTTCAAATCCATTGATAATGTTACTTAGTGGAGGATTAAGACTTCCAATTTCGTACAATAAGCATCGGATTTGATTAAATCTTTGTTCTTTATTTTTTTTTAATTCAGCATTAATAAATGCATCATAAAGGGGTGCAGGGTAACCCATTGAAGAACGATAATTTATTTTTCCATTTTTAAATTCAAGAAAACCTCTGTATCCCTCTTCAAGAAGAATTTGAAAATTAAAATCATTGAGCATTAATAATTTAAAAAATTCTTCTAAAAAATTATTATCTTTTTGGTTTAAAATGGCTGGATCAAGGTTTAAAATTTTATTTTTAAAAAATTCTTTATTTGCCTGAATGAATGTTAATATTTCTTCAGGCTTGCAACCTTTTTTTAATAATAAACCTACAATATTTTGTATTAGCTCTTTTATTGCTTGATGATCTTTATTTTCAGCTTTTAAGGTCTCTAAATATTGAGATAAAGATTTAATTTCTGCATCTAAAGTTTCGATATATCTTGAAAAAATGGAATCTTCTTGCCAATTTTGAGCAGCAACTTTTGCTTCTTCCATTGCAAAAGAATTGCCTAAATTCAGAGCGAAAATTGTAATAAAAATATATTTTAAAAACTTCATTTATAACCTTCATTTAATGACTTTTTATACATAAAATTAATTATATCATAAGAGTAAAAATTGTCAAATAGAAAATATATCATGTTTAGAATAAGATATAAATTTACAAAAATAGGGTAAATTATCCATAAAACCGCTTGAAGGACTTATCCCTCGACTAACGCTCGGGACGAACGGGATAAAATTATACTTGGTATCTCTCGATATAATTTTTCTACGAAAAATCACTCGATATGATTAGATTAATTTAATCTTTTTGTCCTAATATCAAGTTATTGGTGCAAATGGATTTTCAATTTAAAGAGAATCAGCTAAAGTTGATATATTAATTTTAAAGTGCACATTAATTTCTAATCATCTCGAGTGTTTTGCGAAAGCAAAATGTATCGAGAGATCCCTATTTCAAAACTTTCTTTATATACTCTTCAATTGCATCAATTGAAATTCGTTCCTGTTGCGTGGTATCCCTATTTCGCACTGTAACCTTATCATCCTGAAGACTGTCAAAATCATACGTAAAGCATAAAGGCGTACCAATTTCATCTTGCCTTCTGTAGCGTTTACCTATTGAACCTGATTCATCAAATTCAACACTATAACCCTTTGCTTTAATTTCTTTATAAATTGTCTCCATTGGCTCATTAAGCTTTTTAACCAATGGAAAAAAAGCAGCTTTAATTGGTGCTATTTTTGGACTTAATTTTAAAACTATACGCTCTTCACCTTCAACAATATCTTCATTATAAGCATCAAATAATAATGTTAAAAATAATCTATCAACACCAACTGAGCATTCCACAACATGCGGAATATAAGATTGTTTAGTTTCTTCATCAAAAACCGCTAAATCTTTGCCTGAAAACTTACTATGTTGTGATAAATCAAAATCGCCTCTGTATGCGATACCTTCAATTTCTTTCCAGCCAAATGGAAATTCGTATTCAACATCACTCGTGCATTTTGAATAATGCGCAAGTTCAGTTTTATCATGTGCTCTGAAACGTATTTTATTTTGATTTAAGCTCAATGATTCATAAAATTTTTTTCTTGCATCACACCATTTTTTAAAATCATCAAGAGCAGTTTCGGGTTTGCAGAACCATTCAATTTCCATTTGCTCAAATTCACGTGTTCTGAATAAAAATTGTTTTGGTGTAATTTCATTTCTAAACGCTTTTCCAATTTGTGAAATTCCAAATGGAATTTTTACTCGATAAGTCGATAATACATTTTTAAAGTTTATAAAAATTGATTGTGCAGTTTCCGGTCGTAAATATGCAACCGAAGAATCATCTTCCATTGCACCGAGTTGTGTTTTAAACATTAAATTAAATTGTCTTGCCTGTGTCCATTTTTTCTGACCGCAATTAGGGCATGCTTTGTTTAAATCAATTTCATCAGCTCTAAATCTGTGTTTACAGTTTAAACAATCAACCATTGGGTCTGTAAAATTTTCAACATGACCGGATGCTTGCCAGACTGCTGAAGAACCTAAAATTGAACCTTCAAATGAAAGAATATCGTCAAATGAAGTATTGATAGATTTTGTCCATTCATTGCGGATGTTATTTTTCATTAACACGCCTAGGTGCCCAAAATCATAAACACCATTTAATCCGCCATAAATTGAAGCGGATTGAAATACAAAACCGCGACGCTTGCACAGCGCATGAATTTTATCTAATGTAACTTGTGTCATATTCATATCCGAAAATAAATTATTATATAATTTTAATTTAATTCACAATTTTTATCAAATTGGTCTTTTTTTATTTGTTTAGTTATAATCAAATCAAATAATTATCCAGATAAAAAAGGGCATGTCTAATGCAAAATAAAATCAAAACAGATAAAGTTGCAGTCATAAGTTTTTTATTTTTTAGTATTATAATTATCATTTTATATAAATTTCATAATGAACATTTACAATTAAAGGCAGAAATTCAACAATTTTGTACTCATGATGGTACTTGTCCGACAAAAGAAGTTGTTGAAAAAATTGTAACAAAAAATGACCCATGGCTCGCAGTTCAGCCCAAGGTTAAAGATACTGTTGTGCAAGTATTTGCACATGTTGGTGAATTTAACTGGTTGGAACCTTACAAATCACCAAATCAATCTGAAGGTCGTGGTTCTGGGTTTTTAATTAATGAAAATGGTGACATAATTACAAACGCGCATGTGGTTGATCAGGCAAAGGCTGTAAGCATTCAAATTCCATCATTAGGCAAAGAACAATTTGAAGTTGAAATTTTAGGTGTAAGCTTTGATCGTGACATTGCGCTTTTAAGATTGAAGAAAGTAGAAATTGAATCAATCAAATCTGTTTTAGGCAAGATTCCTTATATCAAACTTGGAAATTCGGATCATATTTGTCGCGCAAATGAAGTGATGGTTCTTGGTTATCCTTTAGGCCAGCAATCTATTAAAAGCACGCGTGGAATTGTAAGTGGACGTGAAAGTATAATGAGCAGACAATTAATTCAAATTGATGCTGCAATAAATCCGGGAAATTCAGGTGGTCCTGCAATTAATTTAAATGGTGAAGTTATTGGTATTGCAACTGCCAATGTTCCAAGCGCGCAAAATGTTGGTTATATAATTCCGGTTAATGAATTAAAAATTGCCCGTGATGATTTATATAATGCAAAAAATAAATTATTGAGAAGACCATTTTTAGGAATTTTTTATAATTCGGCAAGCGCTGCACTTACAAATTATTTAAAAAACCCGCAACCGGGCGGATGCTATGTTACAGCCGTTTATCAAGGTAGTTTATTAGACCAAGTTGGAATTAAAGCAAAAGATATGATCTATGAAATCAATGGCCAAACTGTTGATATTTATGGTGAAATCTCAGCAAATTGGTGTGAAGATAAAATTTCATTGGTTGATTATGTTTCATTCATTCCATTAAACAAAGAAGTTAATATTGTTGTTTATCGTTCAGGTGAAAAAAAAGAATTTAAATTTAAATTTGTTCAATCAAAATTACCGGAAATTCGTGTAATGTATCCTGATTATGAAAAAATTGATTATGAAGTAATTGGCGGTTTAGTCGTTATGCAATTGGCAAGAAATCATTTGCCATATTTAATTCAGGCAGCTCCGGAACTTATTAAATATGAAGAACCAAAAAATCAGATCGAACCTGTTTTAATAGTTACACATGTTCTTCCTGATTCACAGGCGCAACGTTCACGTGTAATTGCTCCAGGTACAAGATTAAAAGAAGTTAATAGTATTGAAGTTAAAACATTAGATGAATTTAGAAACGCGGTTAAAGAAAGTTTGAATACTGGATATTTAACAATAAAAACTGCAAGTGAAATATTTACTGTGTTTCCATTTAAGCGTGTACTTGAAGATGAATTGAGATTGCCAAAAATTTATAGATATCCTGTTTCTCATTTGGTTGAAGAATTAATGAAAAAATTTATTGAAAAAAATGAAAATAAAAAAGCGCCTAGACCAGAAACTCCAGGAGCTGTTGCCTGAAGTTAGTAGAAATCAGATTGCAAGTATGGTTATTCAGGGCAATGTTAAAGTTGATGATAAAACAATCACAAAACCTGGGTTTCAGGTTACTGATGAATCAAAAATTGATTTTAAATTTGAAGAGCCAAAATTTGTAAGCAGAGCCGGATTTAAATTAGAAAAAGCGTTAGGTTATTTTAAAATTGATGTCAAAAATCTAGTAGCTTTGGATGCAGGAATTTCTACCGGCGGTTTTACAGATTGCCTTTTGCAATCTGGCGCAAAAAAAGTTTATGGCGTTGATGTTGGTTATGGTCAAGTACATGAAAAATTGAGAAAAGATAATCGTGTTGAAATAATCGAACGTACCAATCTTCGTGAATTAAAAGAGTTGCCTGAAAAAGTTGATTTAGTAACTTTGGATTTATCTTTTATTTCTGTTTTAAAAGTTATGGACGCTGTTGTTCACTTAATGAAAGATACTGCTCAATTAATTGTTTTAATAAAGCCGCAATTTGAAGCAAAAAAAGAACAGGTTGGTAAGGGCGGTTTGATCAAGGATTCCAAAATTCATGAAGAAGTTATTAATAATGTTACGCAGGGTATAAAAAAATCAGGCTTTGAATTAATTGGTGTTATTGAATCGCCCATTTTAGGTTCAACCGGCAACAAAGAATTTTTGGCTTATTTTCAAAAAATAAAATAATTTCATAATCATCCGGAAATGTATTATTCTAAAATTAATGCGCCTGTAGCTCAACTGGATAGAGCGCCAGACTTCGAATCTGAGGGTTGCAGGTTCGAGTCCTGCCAGGCGCATATTTTATTTGCGCCCGTAGCTCAGAAGGATAGAGCGATAGATTCCTAATCTGTAGGTCGTTGGTTCGATTCCAATCGGGCGCAATAGATAAAAAATATCTACTTGAAATTAAAATTTAGGATTTTTAAATTTGTAATTCTAATAATATTTAATAAAAGTCTTTCAAAATTCTTTTTTGTCTTTTTGCTTTCTTTTTGATAATATGAATCTATATTCTCTCATTATAAAAAAAATTCGTTTTGAAAATATACATTTAGGAGTTTTAACTATGAATAAAATAAGATATTCATTGTTAATGGCAACATTAATTTTATCATCAAATATTCAATATTCATTTGCTGCTGATACTGGTGAAGCTAAAATTGATTCAGAAAAAAAAGTTAATCTCGAAAAAGACAAGAAAAATCAAGGTGATACTACTGGTGTACCTAGAAGTTCTGAAGCGACAGATGCAGATAAAAAAGATAACGGTGAAGCTGATTCAAAAAGAAAAACAGATACTGCTAGCACTGGTAAGCAAACGCAAGCAGAAAGTTCAATTACTTCAAAATTAAAAAATTTGTGGGCAAAAGGTTTAGGTGGAAAAATTGTTGCAGGTACGATAATTGGTATTCCCTTAGTTGGAATTCCAGCGCTTATGTACGAAATTCCTTCATTTGTGAGAGAGCTTAATAATAGCGGCTATAAATTAAAGCATGTATCTGCTGCTGTATGTGGCGGAGTTGCTTTAAGCAATATAATTTATCAAATAAAATATAGAATTTATGATTTAGGTGCAAAAAAAGATTTAATTGAGAAAATTAAAAAAGCATTAAAAGATAAAAATAAATTTTGTAATTGGAGAAATGGAAATGCACTAAGGGGTTGGAATGGAAGATATGGAGAAGAAGTCTTAAATGCAGCACAAAATTATAAATTAAAAAATGAAGGTGTGCTATTAAAAGCATTAAAACAAGATATTTTACAAGAAGATAAACAAACTTCAATTGGCGCCGGTTCAAGATTATTTCTTTGCACCGCGGTTGAAGCGCAATGGAAAAAAGAAACGCTTGCAGCCATTCTTAAAGATTTAAGAGATGAAAAAGCAAATTTATTTAAACTCAAAAATGATTTATTAAATCATTATAAAAATTTAGAACCAATTCTTTTGGAAGTTGCTGAAAAATATAGAACATTTTATATGGCTGCTTATTTTAAAGATGAGGCCGAATATAGAGTAGATAGACTGGGAAGTGATAAAACTAATTTCACTAAAATGAATCTTGAAGCTTTAGATATTTTTGGGGATAAGCATGTTAATGGAAAAATAGATGGTCTTTTAACTTTCCGTAGTTTAAGAAAAGATTATAATAATGAAGCTACAAAAGACGAATCAGTAAAAATTGATGGTATTGTTGATCACTTTCTTTATGCTTTAAGTAAATTCAAATCATTTGCTGTATGCGTAGCAACTGCTTATAATTTTGGCACTTTATTAGACTTACAAGATGATTACAAAGAAGTTTATAATGAAGCAGTTGGTTCATATTTTGATCTCGCTTTTGCTTATGCGAGATTAAATGCTATTGAAAAAATTATAAAAGATGAGCTAACTCCGCTTGAAATAAGAGATGCTGCAAGCGGAAGAAAAAAAGATGCCGAACAAATTGAATCTATAATGGTTAAAGAGTTTGATGCAATAATTCTAAAGACTGACATAATGATCAAATGGGTAAATGATACCCTATCGCTACCAAATCGTAATGATGCATTTGAATTATCTGAGTTAGTTGAACTTTTTGTGAGGCTATATAAAAATGGTTATGTTGGTTGGAATACCACCCAAAGCAAAGCTTTAGATGCAATAAATAGTATTGCTGCAGATATTCACTCTGTAGTTACAGGGCGCAATGACGATTCTGTTGGTCATATGATGGGTGGTATGGGATCAAGTGGTAAGAGAATTATGGAAAAACTTATTATATTACGTGATGAGGCAAATTTATTAAAAAAAGCTTTATTGAAAAAAATAAAATAATATTTAACAACCTGGTGGCATTTACCGCCAGGTTTTTTTATTATGTTTAAATATATTTTTAAAAATAATTTACTTTTTAAAGATGGCAAATACATAGCCTTAACCTTAATTTTTTTTACTATATTTTCATTTTTATTTTTCAAATTTCTTCTTTTTTTTGTAATCCCATTTTTTTTATTTTCAATTTATTTTTTTAGAAACCCTCAAAGGGAATGTCCCGAAAAAAATTTATCAATAATTATTTCTCCAGCTGATGGTAAAATTGTTGAAATTTCTCGGGGAAATTTTGAAAATTATTCGCAAAAAGTTTCTATTTTCTTATCACCTCTTGATGTTCATGTTAATTGGATTCCAATTGATGGTATAATTAACGAAATTAATTATCGACCGGGCAAGTTTGCAGTTGCATTTGCACCAAAAAGTTCAGAAATTAATGAAAGAAATGATATAATTATTCAAAGTAAATATGGTACAATTTTAGTAAGACAAATTGCAGGATTTGTTGCCAGAAGAATTTGTTGTTGGGTAAAAAAAAGAGAAAGTGTAAAAGCGGGACAGAAATTCGGTATGATTAGATTTGGTTCAAGAGTTGACCTCTTGTTGCCAGCTAATATTAAAATTTCTGTTAAACTGGGTGAACGTGTCAAGGGTGGAGAAACTATTTTAGGGAGATGGATATGACAATACTTGCAAAAGTTGCTCACATAAAACCAATTATAAAAAAAAATAAACAACGTTCTTTAACTTTAATTCCATATTTTTTTACATTTGCAAATGCAATTTTAGGATTGCTTGCGGTTTTTAAAGCGCTTGATTGCGAATATATTGCTGCTGCATATTGCATTTTATTAGCTGCTTTTTTTGATGTTTTAGACGGACGTGTTGCGCGCGCACTAGGCACATCTTCTATTTTAGGAATGGAACTGGATTCATTAAGCGATGCTATTTCATTTTGCGTTGCGCCTGTAGTTTTGCTTTATAGTTATGAAGTTCAGGATTTTGGAACTCTCGGATTTATTGTTTTAGCAATTTATTTGTGTTCAGGAATTTTCAGGCTGGCAAAATTTAATATAAATTCTGCAAATCAGAATAATTTTTTTTCCGGTCTGCCTACTCCTGTTGCTGCATTTTTTCTAACAACTTTAGTTTTGTATCATGATTGGTTACAAGTTAGTCCTGCAAAATTTTTATTATATAAATATGTTCTTTTTGCTTTGCTTATTTTTATTTCATTTTTAATGATTTCCAAAATCAAATTTCCCGCATTTAAACAAAATAAGTTACGTAAATCTTTTTATATTCTATTTGCTTGTTTATTTGTTTCTTTTTTTATTTTTCGTGATTATCCCTTGTTAATGTTCTTGGTACTTTTATATATTTTATCGGGTTGTTCTCATGGTTGTTACTTGGGAGCAAAGAGATTGAAGTGTAAAATTAGAAATAATTTTAATTAATTTTTTTTCATAAATAATATTTCAATTTCTTTAATTTATTCTAAATTTTTTTATGCACTACTCGTGCAGAGGAGGCCTATGCGGCCAGCAACAAAGTGGCCTGGAATTAGGGTCCCTTTGTAAACCCCAATTCCAAAGGAACACCTTTGGAATCCCTACGCGAAAAATGCTTCAATTCGCCTGTTAATTATTAATTTTTTTAAATGATGTCGGCTCATTTCCAGTTTCGCTAATTCGATTTTTATTTTAATTAAAGTTAAGTACATTCGCGCTCTTAATTTTGTGTTTGAGCCGAATGGTGATAGAAAAGAAAATATTAAATTTAATAATGATTGCTTGCAAAAAAATTGAAAGAAGGCTCGTGGCCAAAATTCGAGCGCAAGGGTTCCAAGGGCGTAGCCATTGGTATTGGGGGATTGACAAGGGGTTATAATACCAAACCCCTTGTCCGCTGTCTGCGTAGGACAAAAATAAATATTTTAATAAAAAAATTAATTTTAAGAATAAACTAGAAATTTAATTGTGCGGCTTCCAATCCCAACAACTTTTTAATTTTAAAATCTTAAAATTTGTTATAACTTCAATGACATTTTGTTTTATGTTCAATCTTTCAATTGGTTTTTTTTGAAAGAAATTTTGCCTTAATATTTTAAAATCTTTGATATTTTTAAATAATTTTTTTAATTCAATTTCCTGAACTTTTCCATAACCGTGAGAATAATCGCGTGCTTCAATGCATTTATTATTTGCAACATCAGTAATTGCTATGATATGACCAGGAATCCAAATTAAATCTCCATTTTCTATTTCCTCATCAATTTCCAAAGACTTTAAATTCTGCGAAATTGTTGTTGTGTTTTTAAAGTAAAATGGGATTGAACATATTTGTGCAGCGCGAAGTATAAGACCTGAGCAGTCAAAACCCGTTTTAGGATTAAAATTGAAATTAGGATATGAAAAAAATTGCGTCTTAAATTCTTTAAATTTTTTTTCTATGATTTCAAACATTTCATCTTGCGATGTTGAAATCAGGCTTGTACCTCCCCAAACATATGGAATAAATCCTTTTTTTAAATTTGCCCATTTTTTTAATAATTTTACAAATCTTGAAATTTGCAAATCTTTATTTAAATTTTCATTGCTTAAACAAAATTTTTTAGGAATTTCTAAAATTTTAAAATCTTTTGAATCATTATTAAACGCATAAACATTATATTTTTCATCTTTTAAATCAAAATAAACAAATCTTGTTCCTGCAGAATATTTATCTTCTGTTTGTTGATCAATAAATGGAGAAATTAAAGTTACAATTTTTTGTTCTTTTTTATTTTCAGTTTTAAAATCAACTGGATTTGGTATTTTTTCGGTAAAATAGTCATTTAATAAAAATAGATTTTCTTTTGCTGTCCAAAATGTATTAATATATTTTTTTCCTGATTGGTAAAATAATTGTGAAAGTTCTACAAGAAAGAGATTTTCACTTTTTTTTATAATTTTTACAACGTCATTAAACAGCAATTGATGTATTCTGGGGCATGAATTTAAATCTGTTTTGATTTTGGGGCTCAAAGAAATGTCATTTAATAAACAATATTCTTTAATTTCTTTTGAAAATAAATCAATAACAGGTTTCATAACTAATGCTAAATTTTTTTCTTCACCTTTTATGAAATTGCACAAAAATAATATAAAAAAAATATTTTTTATCATTGATTTCTATATTTAGAAATAGAAACAATAAATTTCATTCACAAGTATAGCCAAATAATTTACAGTTAATTAATATTTTTTTATTTTTATTAAAAATTTGCTTTATTAAATATGTGAAATTATTGTTTTTAAACATTAAAATTGAGTATTTTATGAATATAAAATTGCGGGGAAGATAATAAAAAGGGACAGTAATGAAATATCTTATTTTCAATATAAATATATTTTTTTTTACATTTTTTAATATTACTGCGTTACAGCAAGAATGGACCTGCACTTTTAAAAAAAAATTTAAAGATGATGATACAAAAGAATTTTTAAATAAAAAAGAAATTTCATTTTCAAAAAACGGTATTGAACAATTTAATCAGTTAATATTTTGTTGGAATATAATTAGGCCAAAAACCGGTTATTTTACTTTTTATGTGAAACCAAGATACGCTAGTTCTTCGAAATATGGCGAATGGTACAAAATGGCTGATTGGGGAAATAATATTCAACGATCACATTGTACGATGCAAACGGGAAATACCTCTTTTGTTTATGTCAGATTGGAAATGCCTATGGAAAAATTGGCAGATGGTTTCATTTTAAAAGTTGTTTCTAATGACAACGCTGATTTTTCTCTAATAAAAATGTTAGGTGTTTGTGTATCGAATTTTGCAAAATTTAAAAATGAAAATCCAAAAGATTATTTTAACCTACCTTCCATTAAAATAAATGAGGTACCTCAAAAATCACAAATGATTTTAAAGGATCAAGATTGCAAAAGTATGTGTTCACCAACGTCTACATCGATGTTAGTTAGTTATCTAACCAAAAAAGAACATGATCCATTATCTTTTGCGTTCAATGTTTATGATAATGGATTGGGTGCTTATGGAAGTTGGCCTTTTAATACGGCACATGCATTTGAGATGTGCCCTGATTATTATTTTATTGTTACAAGATTAAAGAATTTTGCTTATTTACATTCTAATTTAATGCGTGGCTTGCCAGTAGTGGTAAGCGTTAGAGGTAAGTTGGATACTGCACCGCAGGAATACAATAAAGGTCATTTAATTCTTATAATTGGATGGGATCAAATTAAAAAAGAAGTTTTGTGTCATGACCCGGCATTTGATACAAATGAAAAAGTTTTTCACCAATACAATCTTTCAACTTTTTTGAAGGCATGGGAAAAATCCAACCGCTTATCTTACGTTGTTGAAAAAAGTTGAAAACTAATTTTTCTTTAGATATTATTTATGGACATCTTTTATAAAAATGAAATTCTTAATTGCTTTGATTATTTTTTTTCTAAATAATCCAAATTGTATAAATTTAATTTATTTAATAAAACTAAGGGCACATCAGGTGAAAAATTATATTAATTCAAGATTTGTTTTCATATTTATTTCAGTTTTGGCATTTAATGAAATTAATTGCAATGAAATGAAAACCATTAAAAAAATTGCTATAGATTTGTCTAGAAATATTGCGATTGGACTTTCTCTTGGGGATAAAATATTTGTAAAAAGATATTCTGAATGTAAAATGCAAACAGTTAAGTCCGGAAATTTTGAAATTATGTTGCTTGAAAAATTTGCGAGGAATAAAAATAATTATCTAAAATTTTATAAATCTCCTTTATATAAAAAACTGCAAATGATTGATGAATTAGTTCAGGAATTGAGTAAAGCTATAAATGGAAAAAGAATGTATGAAGTTCGGGATCTTTTTTGGAATAGTTTTTATCGCGAAATAAAAAATATTGTCAGACAAGCTAGGCGGTTAAAAGAAGATGAAGATAAGAGAAAATTTAAAAAACAGCCCATTATGCAAGAAAGTTTTTCTTATTTTGCGAAGCCCTTATTTTAAAAATAATCCTTTTTTAAAATTTATTTAATTACAAAAACAAAATAATTGACAATTTGATTATAAAATTGATAGTTTTAAGATCATTGCAAAGTTGTATTCATACTTATTTATAATAGTATGCAGGGGGAAAGGCAATGTATTTTAAATCTCTTTACAAGATTATTATTGTTTTGAATTTGTCATTTAATTTATTTTCGCAAAACCCTTTAACTAAAATATTTTTACATTTGGGTAATTGTGAAGATAAGTTTGTCTGTTATTTTAATAAAAATCCGCAAATAAAATTACTTTCAAAAAAAGATAATAATCAGAAAATTGAATTATTATTCTTTCTTCCAGAAATCATAATTAATGAAGAAGTGGATAATTTAATAAATAAAATAAATTCAACAAAAAGCAATTATTATAAGATTTTTATTTTAAAGGAACATGGTGGCTTAAAAATTAAATTTATTTATGATCCGGCGTTTGTTTATAAAATTGAGGTTTCTGAATTTGATGCAATAAGTTCTTTCAAAGGTATTGTTTTTACTATTTTGCATAAAAAAATTGTTCACGAAAAACCGAATTTGAATTTCTTAAACTTCAAGCCTAAAATTCTGATTGATATTGGTCATGGTGGGCATGATTGTGGCGCAAAAGGAAGTTGCAATGTTACAGAAAAGGAAATTACTTATTCAATTGGCAAAAAACTTCAAAAGTTGCTTGAAAAAAATGGATTTAATGTTTTTTTAACAAGAGATAATGATAAATTTGTTGGCTTAGATGAACGCACATATTTTGCTAATTTTTTACCTGCTGCGATCTTCATTTCACTTCACGCTAACTTTTCTCAAAATAAAAATGCTTCTGGAATTGAGACTTTTTATGCTGATCATTCATTATTAAATTCTTATAATTTTGAAGATCAAAAAAAATATTTAATCAGACAAAAAAATAATCTTCTTGATGAAAATAATAAATTAGTTGCAAACATTATTCATCAATCGGTTTATGAAGAAGCAAAAAAAATTAATCCCGATTTAATTGACAGAAAAGTTAAAAGGTCAGTTTCACAAGTTCTTTTAGGTACCGAAATGACTTCCATTTTAATTGAGCTTGGTTTTCTTTCAAATTCAAAAGAATGTTTATTGTTGAGTGACCCAAAATATCAGCAATCATTGGCAAATGGCATTTTTAATGGAATAAAGATCTATTTTAATCAATTGAATTAAATTTGAATCTAAATCAAGACTTGCGCGATGTCCAACAATTTTGTGATCTGTTATCTCCAGGTCGTATTCTCCAATCCAAACGACGCACTTCAACACTAAGATTTTGATTTAATATTATTTCATTACAATCTTGTGGACAAGCAACTCCTCTTGAATGTACGTAGCCTGGGCGCAATTGATTTCTATCCGGTTTGGTGAATTCAACATATTTTAATTGTTTTCCACTTCCGCTTATACATTCTCTTGCAGTATTTTTTAATTACTATCTGCTATTTCTTTATTAATTTCTTCTAATAACAACCTTGCAGCTTCATGTTTTGGTTCTTTAGTGATTAAATTAATTACAACTTCTCTCGCTCTTTCATAATCTTTAAGTTTTAAATAAGTTAATCCTAGATAAAAATAGGCGTCAATATATTCACTTGCAATGGCAACAGCATTACTAAAATTTTTTAAAGCATTTGCTAATTTTGTTTTTGATAATTCAGGAATAAACCCTTTTTCTGATGCTTCATAAAAATCTAAAAGCCCTAAATTAAACCAGGCAACTTCGGGCGATAAATAATTTTTGTCTTTTGTTAAAATTCTCCAATTTTCTTTTGCTTCTTCTTTTTGTCCTGATGCCAATAATGCGCATGAATAATTATTCATTATATCTGCTTTTATTGTAGCAGGAGTTTCTTTATCTCTAATAATTTTTTTAAAAAGTGATACACTTTCTTGAAATTCATTTATTTGATAAAATAGCGTGGCTTTTAAAGCATATGCTTGAGGTGTTGGAGATTCTTGAATTGATTTATCTACGAGTTGTAATGCTTTTTTAAAGTTTTTTTCTTCCGCTTCAAGCAACTTTTGAAGTTTTTTGCCAATTGAATAAGTAATTTTAAAATTATAGTTTTAGTTAATTATAAAATATTTTAAAAATGAGAAAAATAAATGTTAAACAATATTTGGCAAGAATTTTTAAATATTGTTAATCAGGAAGTTGGTAGCCGCGTCGTTGATACGTGGTTTAAAGCTGTTACTTTAGTTAAATGGGATTTTTTAAAAAAAACAATATATATTCAAGCGCCAAACACTTTTGTGCGGGATTGGATAAAATCACATTATTTAAATTTATTTTCATTACATTTATCAAGATTATTTAATGTCACGGAAATAAATATAATTTTTTTAGATAATGATCAAAAACAAATCTTAAATTTTGAAAAGGAAAATATCTCTAGTACTGAACAACGTTTGCCTGAAAAAATTCCATTGCAAAATAAATTGCCAATCAAAGGTGCTATAAGAGACCGGAGTCAAATAAATAGCAAATATCAATTTGAAACGTTTGTTGTCGGGCCAAATAATTCTTTGGCGTATGCAGCCGCATATGCTGTAACTCAAAAACCTGGAATTTTGTATAATCCTTTATTTATTTATGGTGAGTCAGGCTTAGGTAAAACTCATTTATTACATGCCATTGGCAATGAAATAAAACTAAAAAACAAGGATGCTGTAATTTTGTATCAAACTTCTGATCGTTTTGTTACCGAATTTATAAATGCAATACGCTTTGACAAAATTCATTTATTTAAAGAAAAATATAAAGCAATTGATGTTTTGCTTGTCGATGACATACAATTTTTTTCAAATAAAGATCAGACTCAGGAGGCATTTTTTCATATTTTTAATTCATTATATGATTCTCATAAACAAATAGTTTTTTCAAGTGATAATTACCCGAAACATATTGAAGGCATTGCCGAAAGATTACGATCCAGATTAGAATGGGGCCTTGTTACAGATATTCATGCACCAACACTGGAAACAAAAATTGCTATATTGAAAAAAAAGATTGAAGATAATTCAGAAAATATTTCAGATGAAGTGTTTCATTTTATTGCTTCAAAAGTTGATTCAAACATAAGAGAATTAGAAGGCTCATTAATACGTGTTTTAGCATTTTCAAATTTAACTAATCAGCCCATTTCTTTAGAAATTGCAAAGAAAGTTTTAGCGCACAATAATAATGAGCAAAAAAATAATAATATTATTACTTTTACAAATATTTCTAAAGCCGTTTGTAAAGTTTATTCTTACAATTTAACGGATTTGCAATCCAAAAATAAAAATAAGGAATTATCTTTAGCAAGACAAATTACAATGTATTTGATGAAAAAATTAACAGATAAATCTTTGCAAGAAATCGGATTTTTTTTAAAAAGAAAAGATCACTCTACTGTTTTGCATGCAATTCATAAAATTCAAAAATTAAGAAGTAATGATTCTGTATTTGATTTGACTTTAAAAAAAATTGAAGAAGAAATTAGTAATTAAATAAAGGAAATTCTGTTCCTGAATGTTTTTGTTTTTCTCGCCGTTCTTTTTTAGAAGTAAAATATCTGTCTTTTCCCGATCAAGGTCTGCGCCCTTAATTAATGAACCAAAGATAAATACTAAACAAATAATTTTTCTTAAGAACATTTTATCCCCTATTTAACACAATTATTTCTATTAGAAATTTAACACTCTTTATAATTTTATCATGTAGCTCATAAAAGTAAATGACGATTTTTAAATAGAATTTAATTTAAAAAAAGGGAATAATTCAGATAAGAAAAAGGAAAAAAGTTTAAACTATAGGACAGAAGCTTAAAAGATATAAACTATTGGCAAAATGGTCATCAAAAAGGTCTGATT